>Ga0306867_1000072_pt1 | contig 70531 bp, 57 predicted proteins | sample AntRauTorckE6831_FD_190432 | JGI IMG/M metagenome (GOLD analysis project Ga0306867, IMG submission 190432) | Saline lake microbial communities from Rauer Islands, Antarctica - Metagenome Torckler E6 #831 (v2) (version 2) | ecosystem: Environmental > Aquatic > Non-marine Saline and Alkaline >...
CGGGGACAGCCAGCTTATACGTCTCCTTCTATTTCAACGACTACCAAACAGCAACCGCAGCGGCCTCAGAATGAACAGGCGCCAGTTAGAACTGAGCGGCCTGAGCGAGCCGGGCAGATTGTAAACGAGGAAGATTATGAGCTTGGATATGAGGACGGATGGGAGGATGCAGAATCCTACTTTTATAAAGACTACGAAACAGAGCAGTGGTACGAAGAGCAGGGTGCCACACTTTCGCACTCGCAAGCGACCGGATCTACCGTAATCAATAACTATTACGGATATAATAATCCCTATTACCATTCTCCTTACTACTATTCATATTATCCATATCACGCATACTATGGCTATCCAAGATTCAGACAAGGGTTTTACTTTTCAATAGGATGGGGATATTCGCCTTTTGGCTATTATAATTCTCCATTTTACACAGTTTATCCCGGTGGATTTTATTATGGAGGGTACAGCCCATATTACGGATACGGATATGGTTACAATAATTATATCTACATAGCAGCCACTTCCTCAAAAGCTGTTCGTAGTAATCAAATCAGGTCGTCCGGACTGCGATCCTCCGGCATACGATCTAATGGGCAAACAAGAGCTGAAGCGAGATCCAATATTCGTACAACACGCACTGACGCCCGGTCAAATATACGGAGCCGTCAAATTCAGCGGTCGTCAACACGATCAAATGTCCGCCGGAACACATCCGGTACTGTTCGGTCACGCGGTACATCAACAAATACGGTCAGAAGCAGATCATCATCTGGAAACAGCGGAAGATCCGTAAACCGGTCATCCGGGAATCAGAGCAGAAGCAGTGGTTCTGTACAGCGACGAGGCAGCAGTAACAACCGTAGCAGCAGTGGAAATGTAAGAAATCAAAGCAGCAGCCGGGGTTCATCCGGTAGCGGAACGGTCAGAAGTCGTGGCAGCTCAGGCTCTAATAACCGCTCTACCGGAAGCAGCGCGCGACAGAAAAGCGGAAAGAAAGGAAGCTCCGGCAGCACCACGAGAAGCCGAAGTGGTAATCGCGGCGGTAATGAATCAGCTGCAGCGATTAGTAGCCGAAACAGCGACCGATCGCAGATTACTGTCTTACCGCGGCGAACATCGTCAACAATTACGAGAAGCTCACGGGCATCTTCTGTTTCAACTGAAATAATTCAAAACAGAATACGGACTGTAGGATCCGGAGATCGCTCTTCCCGCTCTAACTACCAAAGTTCGAGTCGTTCAGATGGTAGTAGTTTCCTGAAAAGGTTGGGCTCATCAGTGTTGAGATCAGCTATTAACAGCAGTAGCAATACTGTGATTAACAGAACCCGAAGCAGTAGTTCAGGTCGATCCGGCAGCTCTGTCAGATCATCAAGCAACAGGTCCAGTTCAAAGTCATCTGTGAAGCGAACCCGCTCAAGCTCGAGTAATAAAAGCAGATCGTCATCAAGCCGTAGCCGGTCGTCAGGTTCAAACGACAGGAACAATTAAACAGACACCTGTTTCTGAAGCGAAAAATTAGATTTCCGCACAAACGATAGTCCTAATTTTAATACCACGGTAAAACTATGTCTACTATCAAACGTCTGCTTAAAATGGTTGTATTGCTTCTGGGAGTCTCAGTTCATGCTGGGGCACAAAATGTTAATGACGCTTTGCTGTTCAGCAACCAAGCCGTGCAGTTCGGAGATCAGCGTGAAATTATCAATCCGGTAACAGGAGTAATGCCGGGAACAGCCTATGCGTCAGGCTTTGGAACGTTTTTGGACAATCCGGCAAGCATTGCATTGTTTGATAAGAGCTTTGGAGAGTTTGGACTTACATACAGAACGATAAGTGAAGACGCGAACTACCTGGGGACATCCCGAACATTTGATGATACACAGACGAAAATATCTAATGTTGGATTTATTTACTCATTTCCCACCACCCAGGGAAGCCTCGTTGTTGGAGCCGGGTATAATCAGCACAGTGCCGCGAACCGGGCGTTGGGCATAAATGCCAGAAACGAAAACAGCACAATTACCGATCAGTTTAAATCTCCGGGAAATACTCTTTCAGATATAGCATTCTATACGTTTGCAATTGATTATGGGGATGAGTTTGAAGACTGGGATGAATCTATTCTGAGGGTCGGATTTGATCAGTTTGGAGACTTTCTGGGAATCAGGCAGCAGGGCGAGATTACCGAAAGAGGAAACGGGGGCGAATACTCTGCTTTTATTGCTACTGAGTTCCTGCCGAATCTTATGGTAGGCGCAAGTATTGGAATTTTGGCCGGAGAGCTTTCATACGACCGGGTGTTCCAGGAAGTGGATAATTTCAATGACTACAACTTTTCGGCAATTGACTCCGACGACGATGGGGAGCCGGATACAGATATTGATACCATCCTTTTGTCGGATGAACTGGACAGTCGCTACAGCGGATTCAGAGGCCGGGTAGGGGCACTTTATAAAATAACCCCGAATGTGAACATTGGAGCCAGCTATACTCTACCAACGACAATTTCAGTTGATGAAAATTACAGTGCTGAAATTCGAACTACATTCGACAATCAGTCGGGGTTCAATGATAATCTGGATAATGAATTCTCATATAAAGTAAACTACCCGTCAAGGATAAACCTCGGCGTGGCATTGGAAGATTTAAAAGGTCTTTCGGTATCACTATCCACTGAACACACAGGCTATTCCAATGTGGAAATTGAATTTGAAAACAGTGAGCTTTTTGAGGACGAACTTGCTGAGAATGAATTTATATCAAATCAATTTGCCAACGTCTGGAATTTCAAAGGCGGCGTGTCGTATGATGTCAATCAATACGCCAGTGTTAGAGCCGGCTATGGATTCTTGCCGTCAAGGTTTAAGAATGGACGGGATGATAGAAATATGTATTCTGCAGGCATTGGATTTGATGTAGGCTCGGGAACATCCATTGAACTGGGCGCGATCTACATGCGATGGGAAGAGGAATCATCTGTTTATACATATACTACGTATGATTACTCACCACTGCCTGATGATGCACCGCTGATTGACAGGGCACTGTCTGAAGACGTTTTCAGAACAGCCGACCTGTTCCAGCTTATGGGAACCATTCGTTTTGCCATCAACTAATCTGAAAGGCCCCGCTATCAAAATTTATCCTGCAGGGTTTGATTGAGCTTTAGGAATCTATTCTTCCTCATCTAGTTTCGGAGGGACGCTAAGAACAGCTGTTTCAACATGTCTTACCACATTTGCCGTTGTGCTTCCCATCATCAGATAATTAATGCCGGTTTTACCAACAGTTGCCATTATAATGAGATTGTAAGGCGTGGTTTTTGAATACTTCAGAATAGCTTCGTGGGGTGAATCATCTGACGCCAGTGTATAGCTGCTTACCCTGTCGCCAAGATCATGAAAATGCTCCTTCTCGATTAGTTTCATTCGCTGTTCACGAATCTTTTTGATGGACGGGTCCGCCTCATCATCTTCAAACTGGTCGAAACTCAAGATGTGAAGTATATCAATCGTCCCACCTGTTTTTTTAGCTATTTCAAGTGCTTTTGGATATGCCGCAACTGCATTTTCTGAGAAATCAGTGGTGACCAGAATCTTCTCGAAGTTTCCAACATCGGATTCATCCTCTACCACCATAACCGGAATCTTAGCCATTCGCAGAACTTTTTCAGCTACAGATCCAAGCAAGAAGCGTGAAAATCCGGTTCTGCCGTGTGTGCTCATAATGATGATGTCGAATTCTTCAGATACTTCAACAACACTCTGAGCCGGATTTCCGATATGTACAAGAACATCTCCTATATGATCATCATCCACATGCTCATCAACAATATTGTTCAGCTTTTTCTTAAGGGATTTTTCTATTTCCTCGTAGTCCTGGTAAATCCTGCTGCTCATTCCAATCGCATACGGCTCATCAAGTTCTGTGATTGGTATATGGGAGTAGATCAGAGATATTTTGCCACCAAAAATAGAGGCGTATTTGTTTGCAACATGTATCGCCTTGAGGCTCAAATCTGAAAAGTCGGTAGGGACGAGTATCTTCATGGCAGTCAGTATTTTAGGTTAATTACTAAAACAATGGATAAAATCTGTGAAGCTCTCATTTATTTTCTTCACTCCCCATATTTAAAATACTCCATTTTGATGAGAATGTTTGGATTATTTATTGCCAGATTGTTTGTTCAGAAAGTAGTGGATAAGGGGAGGAGCCACAAATATTACTAACCCGGATTATTCAAGATAACGTGTGTATGAGTACCTTAACGTATTTACGTTATTTATCTTAAAGCTCAACTTTGGGTGTAGATATCTTGCGGCGTAATTTTCATGTGTACTGTGTTTGCCCAGGGCATGCCTTTGGCGCACGTGCAAATGGCTTACTCAGGGTACACAAGTACACTTCCGTCGCCATTTCCACATTGCCTTGTTCACATTAAAATTTCTTGGTGTATAATCCGGGCTAAGATGAGATATCCTGTGAACGCGTAAAAAACAGCTGCCAGTAAAAGGCACAAAAGAACGATTAGTACGGTGATATACCAAAGCTTTTTAATTTGATGTCATAAGATTATCTCATATCTGAAACGTCCTGCTTCACGCAAATAAACAATCTCTCACAGAGACGAAAGCTGAATGTGGAGCCATGCTTCATCCCTAACATACCAGTTCGGAAGGGAAAAACATGACTCTGATAAAACTACCCTACTTCAGACCGAAGCACATCAATTGGGGACTTCTTGAATATATGCCGGCTGCCTGTCCAGCCAATAAGCGTTGCCGCTAAAATGATCACGAGCGACAGCACCAGCATGGCCGTAACATCGGGCACAAATGCCAGATCGAAATAGAAATAAGCGAGGCTCCAGCTTGCAGCAAATGCGAGCAATAACCCGGTTAATGTAGCTAACAGTCCGAGCAGTACATATTCAATAGTCTGAATGCGCGTAACCTGAGACTTGATAGCCCCCAGGGTTCTGAGAAGCACAGACTCTCGTGTCCGCTGTTTCCGGCTGATAGAGATAGAGCTTGCAAGCACAATAAGACCGGTAATGATGCTGAAAAGCGCCATAAACTGAATGGCCATCGAAATCTTATCCAGGAATTCCTGAACACTTTGAAGGGCAATACTCAGGTCTATGGCTGAAATATTGGGGTAGTCACTTACAATCTCCTGTTGGATAGTGTATGCCTGCTCGTCAGTATCAGTTCTTACGATAGTTGCAAAAAACTGTGGTGCATTTTCAAGTACATTGGTGGGAAACAGGATAAAGAAGTTTGGTTGCGGGCGTTGAAAGTCAACATCTCGGAAGCTGGCTATCACTGTGTTCACATTTACGCCCTGCACATTAAAGCTCAGGGAGTCACCGATTGCCAAATCAAGATCGTCCTTGATCTGCTCAGCAACAGATATCGGCACAACAGAGTTAATTCCATCCGCCTCACCAATCCATTCCCCTTCCAGAAGTGTTTCAGATTCGACAAGGGAATCACGGTATGTGACCCTGTATTCACGGCGTAGTGCCCAGCCGCTCAGGTTGACCGTTGTATCCGACCGGACGTCGCCGACGGACCGGCCTTTCCACGAATTCAGTCGCATTGATATAATTGGCACGTTTTGAAGAATAGCACCGCCTTGCTGATTTATGATCTCATTCACACCGCTGTTTTGATCAGTTTGAATATCGTACAGCACGATATTTGGCAGATCCTCATTGGACTGAAGGCTGATACGGTCAAGCAGCATTTCCTGGCTCAGGTAGAGCGTTCCAATCAGCAGCATGCCCATGCCCAAAGTTGTCAGCAGCATAGGAGTTTGGTTGTTTGGCCTGAACAGATTAGCCGTTCCCTGCCGCCAAACATATGAGAAAGACTTCAGGCGAAGGCCTTTTACGGCTTTCATAAGCAGGAGGGCAGTCCCCCAAAGGAGTGCAATAGATACAATGAGTCCGCCGCTGAAAAACAGGGCCGCTAAAAAGCTTTCAATTATGTAAGTAATGAGTATTAAAACTATCGTAAACATAATAGTTATTGTGCTCCACTTAGCCAGCGATGATAAATTCTTAAGCGGCGAAAATTCCGTTGACTTCAGTGTCAGCATTGGCGAAATACTGCTTATACCAATAAGTGGCAGGATGGAAAAACCGACACTAATCGTCACTCCCAGAAAAAGTCCCAGAAGGATGGCCGGTACAGAAATTGACTGTACGATATCAAATGGCAAGAATTCAATAAACAGTAATGGCAGATATGACTGAAGCACCAGGCCAATGATTGTTCCGATAGCTGCGCCCGTCAACCCCATCATACCAATTTGAAGCGTAAACGCGCTTATAATTTGTTTTGAAGTCATGCCCAAACACCGCAGTGTGGCCACCGCGTTGGTTTTTCTCCGGATGTACACATATACGGCACTTGCAACGCCGAGCCCCCCGAGAAGAAGCGCTATAAAGGCGATGAGCCCCAGAAACTTACTCAGATTGTTAACAATTTCATCGTAGTCTTCTTTCTCCTCTGCAACAGTCTCGGTGCGAACACTGTGCTCTCGTCCCAACGGCCGAAATTCATCCGCTAGCCGGTCGGCGGATGCGGGATCGTCGAGCATAAGATACTCTTTGTACTCGACACGACTGCCTCGTTGCAGCAATCCTGATTCTTCAAGCAAAGACGCCGACATGTAAACGCGCGGCCCTACAAGTGAGAAAGCTGCTGATTCCCCGGGCACGCTTCGAAGTTCGCCTGAAATGGGTAGTGTAAGCTGACCTATCTGGACACTGTCACCCACGCTGATATTAAACTGCCGCATGGTAGACTGCTCAAGCAGTACTGAATTTGTGCTTTGATACTCTTCCGCAGCTGTAGCTGGAACGGTTTCAATAGTTCCGTAAAATGGGAATGGTCCGTCAACGGCGCGAATCTGGGAAAGGCGTGTGTCTCCGGTTGAGAGAAACTGAACCATCGAATTGAATTCTATCAGGCTAGCATTACTTCCACCGATGGAATCAATAAATGCGTTAACAGGATCAGGGTATGTTTGTGATGACTGAAATTCCAGGTCAGCACCCAGCAACTCGCGAGACTGGTCATCCACCGTCAGAAGCACATCATTCCGGAAAGAGAGAATCGCAACCAGCGCCGCCACACCAGCTATCACGGCAGACGTATAGAGGAGGAGGCTTTTCCATTGGGGTTTAGCGTCGCGATAGGCCAGGCGCCATGTAAAGGGTGAAAAGAAAGTTCTCAGAAATTTCATTCAGCAACCGTTGCTTCTACCGGATTGGGAATACCGTTACCCGCTAACGAGTCAGTAAGTATTCGACCGTTTTTCAATTCAATTATGCGGTCGCATTTCTCTGCTAGTGTCTTATCATGCGTAACGATAACGAGAGTTGTTCCCTGTTTTTCATTCAGTTCAAAAAGCAGCTGTTCAATTTGCGCACCGGTTTCGCCGTCCAGATTGCCGGTGGGTTCATCTGCAAAAAGAATATCCGGCTGATGAATAAACGCCCGGGCAATGCCAACACGTTGCTGTTCTCCACCCGACAGCTGGTTGGGGTAGTGATCGAGCCTGTCGCCCAGACCAACTTCATTTAATAGTTTAATGGCCTTCTTTTCTACTTCACGGTAGGGTGTTCCACGCAATTCAATTGGAACCATCACGTTTTCAAGCGCGGTAAGGGTAGTAATGAGCTGAAACGATTGAAATACAAAGCCGATCTGGCGGTTTCGCACCTCAGAAAGGTCAGATTCATCCATGGATGATATGTTCCTTCCTTTAAGTGTCACCGATCCATCTGAAGGCTGATCGAGCCCGGCGCAGAGGCCGAGTAGTGTTGTCTTGCCACTGCCTGAAGGACCTACGATGGCGCACGAGGTACCGCTCTCAATATTAAATGAAATATGTTTGAGTACCGTCAGCTCTTTTGATCCGCTGTTGAATGTTTTTCGTAATTGATTAACTTCTAATATAAAATTATCCATTTGAACGATTTGTTTTAGGGAACAGCTTTGTAACATATCGATTTGTATACATCATTCCGATACACAACAAGTTTTAAGATCATTATGGAACGCAAAAAAATAGCAATGGTTGTAGTTTTATGCTCGGTTTTAATAGCATTTAACACCTTATGGGCTTTTGGTCAGAAAAAAATTCTCATGTTTGGAGACAGTATAACCGCAGGGTATGGCTTAACTGAAGAACAGGCGTACCCTGCACTTATTCAGAACAAAATTGATTCACTCGGATTGAACCATACCGTAATCAATGCCGGTTTGAGCGGTGAAACCACAGCAGGCGGTGCCCGGCGTGTGGACTGGATTCTGCAGCAAGATGTTGACATCTTTCTGCTGGGCCTTGGCGGTAATGACGGACTGCGCGGTATTGAGACCTCAAATACGAAAATGAACCTCATAACGATTATTGAAAAGGTCCGTGAAAAGGACAGCGAGGTCGATATTATTCTTGCGGGTATGGAAGCGCCGCCAAATCTGGGGCAGCAGTATACATCAAGTTTCCGTTTGATTTTCAGTGAAGTCGCCAATGAAAAGAACGTGACGTTCATGCCTTTTCTGCTGGAAGATGTAGCCGGAATTGGTGAGCTGAATCAGCCTGATGGTATTCATCCAACGGCTGAAGGCCAGCAGATAATTGCGGATCACATCTGGACTTACGTCGAGCCGCTTCTTTAAATAAGAGCTTATCTGGCATTATTATGGATGCTAAAAACAGAGACTCTGAAGTTTCTGCTGCTGAATTGGCATCCTTTAAGTTCGCAAATATATCCTATAGCAGCTTCACCGTTACAAAGTTATATTTTTATTGAGTAAGACTTTCTAAAGACGATAGTTGGTTTCTGGCTGTGAATCGCACCTTTCCATTACTCATCCAGCAGCCGGAACCTGATCTGCAGCCTTTTTTGTACGGTTATGGTCTGAGAAAAATCACCCAGTGACGGGCCATAATCGGCAACTCTCAACTGTGCGGTTTCAAATGATGCAGCGGGACGATATCCGCGGTCGGATGAATGGTCAATCCAAAGCACATCTCCCAATACTTTACCGGACGCTTCAGCAAGAAGTTCAGCATCGGCACGGGCGTTTTCTACCGCCTGCCTGAGAGCATTATTGTTTCCCTCTTCGATCTGTGATGAGGCAAGAGAACCTGAAAAATTATTGAATTCATTAGAAATGAGCTGAATTTGAAGTTCACTGAGCTGATCAAAATTATCGAGCTCCAGGCGGATATTTTGGCTGGTCGTGGTATGGATGGCACCGTCGCGCTGCTGGATCGGACGAATGGAAATGGGTTCATAGCTGATCTTTTCATCAGAAAACTCCATATCAGTCAAAAGGTTCGCCAGGTAAGATTCTCGTTCTTTGTGCAGTTCAAACGCGCGTGCGGCATCGGGATTTGAAACACTGATAGTAATCGATAAAACGGCAAAGTCAGCCGGCACAACTGCCTCTCCGATAGAAGAGATAGTGATGTAATTGGCATCAAACGAGTTTGAATCAGCGTTAATTTGAGCATGTCCGCTAATTGTTGTGATCAAAAAGACAATCAGGATAAATAGTACTGTTTTTGAATATTTCATAGAAGCTTAATTGTATAAGTGCGTAGTAAATAAATATGTGTCAGGGATATCTACTGATTACCCATGTTGAAAATTTTTGTTTCTTTTAATATCATGAATTTATTTAATTTAGTTAGAGTAAATGGAGACACTCAATTGGAAGCGCTTGCATTAGACCTCAAACAAAGGTTTCTTTAGTTGGTACGAGACTACATAGGTTCAGAACAAAAATGGTAAACTCAAATATTCACATAAATCGGTGATCATGGATTTAAAATTAGGACGGTGGATTCTTCTATTGCTTGTATATGGAGGGGTATTATTATTAACAGTAAACAGTGAAGCATACTCAAATCCTCCGGGTGATGTACTACAAATGGTAACAGTTTCAGGTACTGTTTATGACGCTGATACGGGTGAGCCACTAACCGGCGTAAATATCACGGTTGAAGGGAGAATCGTTGGTACATCCACGAATAACGATGGTGAGTTTACGATTCGGATTAATGAAGATCCGCCGATCATACTTAACGTTTCAATTATTGGGTATACAAGCCAACAGATTGAGATTACCGAAGAGAATGTAACAGGCCTTCGAATTGATATTTCTGAGCAGACAATTATGGGGTCTGATGTGGTTGTTTCAGCTTCAAGGGTGGAAGAGAGGGTGATTGATGCTCCGATCAGTATTGAAAAAATTGACGCAATTGGCATTCAGCAAGCCGCTGCACCCTCCTTTTATGATGCAATTGCCAACCTGAAGGGTGTTGATTTTAGTGCCCAAAGCCTCACGTTTAAATCCGTAAATATGCGCGGATTCTCATCAAACGGAAATCTGAGGTTTGTTCAGCAGATTGACGGGATTGATAACCAGGCTCCCGGGCTGAACTTCCCGGTCGGTAATATTGTGGGTATCTCTGAACTTGACCTTGAAAGTGCAGAACTGATTCCGGGCGTGGCATCAGCCCTTTATGGCCCCAACGCCATCAACGGTATTCTGCTAATGAACAGCAAGAGCCCGTTTGAATATCGCGGGTTTTCCGCCATGGTAAAAACAGGAGTCAATCACATAGATGAGAAAGATGAAAATCTCTCGCTCTATCAGGATTATTCTGCACGGTTTGCGAAGACGTTTAACGACCGTTTGGCATTTAAAGTGAACGCATCCTATTTGAGAGCTCAGGATTTTGTAGCTACTGACCGGCGAGATACCGGCCCGGCAACCTTTGGAGCGATTGAGCGGGGAGCAACCGAACGTGGTGATAACAAAGTGTATAACGGACTGAATGTCTATGGCCAGCCACTTTTAACTATCGGTAACATCGCAGATGGGGTTATTGCGAGAGGCGGAGCCTTGGGAGCACAAATTGCTGCCATTCGGTCACTTCTGCCGGATGGTGAAGCAGGTGCATTCACGCCCGATGGTTTTGTTGAGAATTCATTTATTGATAATACCACCGAGAGTCTGAAGCTTGGAACAGCTCTTCATTACCGGTTATCCAATAAATACGAGTTGATCGGGCAGTTCAACTGGGGAAATGGGAGTACGGTCTACACAGCCAACGATCGCTTTATCCTGGATGATTTTATCATCTGGACGGCAAAGCTTGAGCTTCAGAATCCCAATTATTTCCTGAGAGCATATACAACTCAGGAGAATTCGGGTGATACTTATGCGGCCAATACAGTTGCATCCAGAATTAATGAACGCACATTTATTCCTGCTTACTTTCAAACATTTGCAGGAGCAAGAACCCAAGGCGCAACAATTGAAGAGGCGCACAGCCAGGCAAGGGCTGCCGGCAGGCAAGCCCAGCCACAGCCGGGCTCGGAACAGTTTGAAGAGCTTTTTGATGAAATACGGGACATTCCAATCTCAGAGGGTGGAGCTAAATTCTTAGACCGCACGGGAATGTGGCACGCCGAGGGGCAGTATAATTTTCAGGACATAATAGATCCTAACTCCCTGGAATTGATTGCCGGTGCTAATGTTCGTCGCTTTACGCTTAATTCCGAAGGCACGTTGTTTGCACTGGATAACAATGGTGATGAGTTCAATCTGGATGAGTTTGGTACATATGTTCAAATGTCGAAATCAGTTTTGGATAACAGATTAGACCTGCAGGGCTCTCTTAGATATGATAAGCACCAGGATTTCTCAGGGCAGTTTTCACCAAGACTATCCGCGGTATACGCACTCACGCCCAACCAAAATATCCGCGTCTCTTTTCAGCGGGGATTCCGAATACCGTCTACCCAAAATCAGCTAATTGATCTGGATGTGGTATCCCGACGGCTATTGGGAAATAATGACTTAATTATCGACCGTTACAGGCTTGAATCAAATACGACTTTCAGGTCGGAAAGTGTGGATGCTGCCCGTGAAGCACTCTTGACAGGGGCTACGGCCCAACAGGCGCGAGACCTGCTTGAGTCGGTCGAATTTGAACCGTTCAGAACAGAAAAAGTAAGTACGTTTGAAGTTGGATATAAAGGGCTCATCAATAATCGACTCTTTATTGATGCCTACTACTATTACAATATTTACAATGACTTCATCGCTGAAATAGAGATGATTCAGGGCATACCGAATGGACTCAGAGAAGATCCGGGTGATTTTGATTCCTCGTCGGACGCAGGTAAGGATGAGATAATAAATCAAACGGTTCAAACGCAGCCATTTGGAATTAATATAAACGCTGATGGCAACGTACGCTCACAGGGCTTTGCTGTTGGTGCTGAGTACAGCCTGTTGGGCGGATACAATTTTGGCGGCAATGTTTCGTACAATGAGCTGATCACCCAGCAGGATCTTATCGATCAGGGATTTCGAGCAAGTTTCAACACACCAAAATGGCGGTATAATGTGAGCCTCGGAAACCGCAGAGTGACCCCGAATTTCGGGTTCAATGTCACATATCGTTGGCAGGATGCCTTTCTATGGGAATCAACATTTGGCGAGGGAGTAATGCCGGCATTCGGCACAATGGATGCACAGGTGAATTACCGGCTCCCCGCATACAATTCCATTATTAAGATTGGGAGTAGTAATTTGCTAAACAATCGGTATGAAACCTCATTGGGTAATCCCACCATGGGGGCGATCTACTATGTGTCACTCACCTTCGATCAAATTCTGAATTAAACACCAGGTATATCATTATGAGATATTTATCTAAATTTTTAGTACTACTGTTTATTCTTGGAGTAGCAGTAGCCGGTTGCGACGATGAATACGATTCACTGGTTGATGCAAACCTGGAGAGGCGCCCAATTCCGGATACTGAGGTTGAAGCCTCCCAGGGAGATGCTGATTTCACCAATTATGTGGCAATCGGGAATTCACTGACGGCAGGGTTTATGGATGCTGCCCTTTATACTAACGGACAGCGTTTTTCTTTGGGAGCTCTGCTTTCCGCTCAGTTTGAAGCTACCGGCGCACCTTCAACCTTCAATCAGCCGGATATTAATTCAGTTAATGGTTTTAATACCCTCGTTAATACCGGTAACGGGCCGGTTCTCGGACGGTTTAAACTGGATACGAGCATTCCGGGGCCATCCCCAACTCTAAATGGCGATCCTATAGAACCTTACACCGGTGAGACCTCTTCGCTCAATAATTTTGGTGTCCCCGGAATTCAGCTGGGGCAGCTGCTCACACCGGATACCGGGAATCCATCATCGCCGGCGTTTAATCCTTTTTATGCCCGATTTGCATCTGCTCCCGGATCCTCCACTATTCTTGAGGATGCAATTAGTGCAGCCCCCACATTTTTTACGCTTTGGATTGGAATTAATGATTTGCTCGGATATGCGACCGGTGGCGCAACTAATCCAAGCGTGTTGACGGATCAAAACGACTTTGAAATTCGATTCCAGGCTGTAATCAATACTTTAATGCAGCAAACGGAGGCGAAAGGAGTTGTTGCCAATATCCCGCCAATTTTAGGAGTTCCCTATTTCAGGGCGGTTGGTTATAACGTCATTGAATTTGATGAGTCTGACCAGGCGACTGTAGATCAGCTTAATGCTGCATTTTCTGGATTTAATCAAGTATTAGACGGTATTGTTCAGTTCCCGGGGCATTCACAGGCTGATGCCAATCGCAGAAAAGTTCAGTATTCGTTAGGGGCAAATCCCGTTCTGATATTTGATCCTAATCTTGAAAATATTGAGCAAAAAATGAGACAGCTGGCTGCAGTAAATCCGCAACTGAGCAACGATGATGTTGACATGTTGCTACCGTTTATGCAGGCCCGGCCGATTCGGGAAGGCGAGCTGGTACTATTTCCTGCAGCAAGCGTTTTGGGTACCTTAGCTGATCCTGATAATCCAACTTCAGTGATTGGTGTTGCAGTACCCCTTGAGAACCGCTATACCCTCACTTTCGAACAATTAGCCGAAATTGAAGGCGAACGTCAGGCTTATAATCAAGCAATTTCATCCACAATTGAAACGAACGAAATTTCGCAGCGCCTGGCCCTCTATGATACAAACGATCCAACCGGTGCTTTTGCCGATATTTTTGGCATGGATGGAAGTTCCCCGGGAATATCTATTGATGGAACTTTTCTGAATCCTGATTTTAGTCCAAATGGGGTGTTTTCAACGGATGGTGTCCATCCAAATGCACGGGGAAATGCCATCCTTGCGAATGAATTTCTGCGAGTTATTGAGGCTGAATTCAATGCGACCATTCCAAAGGTTGATGTATTGGCATTACCGTCTGTATCAGTTTGTGCAGGTGATTGTTTAAGTCAGCAGGGTGGCAGCTAAAAGTTGTTAGAAGAGTAATTAATTTACATTAAAAAAAGGCGCTGAGTTTCACAATTCGGCGCCTTTCTTGTTTCCAGATAGGGAGTGGGAGTTTACAAGTCAACCATGTAATCAACGTAGTACCTTTTTTTTGCAACTGATTCAATAAAGCTGATCGCTTTTTGATGGTGTGGATTGCGGGTATACATTTTGAAATCCAGTTCGGTCTCAAAATCACAGATCAGAACTACATCAAGAGCTTCATCGCTATCAGGATTGAACTGAATACCAACCTCTACAGCTTTTATTTCGTCAATATTGGTGCGCAATCCTTCAAGGATAAGTTTAAGCTTTTGAGCGTTTTTTTCTTTTGTTGCACCTTCAGCTTCATCTTCAAGTTTCCACATTACAATATGGCGTATCATATTTCTTTCCTCAGATTAATTTTGAGTTGGGTTATCCTTGTGTAGCAAATGCCAGGTCGGCTTCATTTACATTATCAGAAGCATCCCTGAGCACCTCTTGTGAGAATGATCCTGCTGCCCAAAGATAGTAGCGGGCATTTTCGGGCTGGTTATTTAATATCCAATCGTACACTGAAATATAGCCAAGTGCAACCTTTTCCCTTTCTAATTGTGATAAGTTGTCGGGATTTTCAAGAGTGGGTATATCAAGATTGTTGCCTGATAATAACAAGTTTGGATTTTCAAGGTCATTTTGATTGGCTGCATATATAAGTGGCCACAAATACGGGTTATTATACTGATTTTGAGCAATTGTCCAGAGTGATTCACCCGCTGCAACAGTGTAAGGTATTATCTCGTCGCCTGACTCTTGAACGGATTCAGCATCATCCATTGATTGATTAGCAACACTATCATCATCACCGCTATTTTGCGCCTTTTCAGCTACTTCCGGGCTTGTATCAGTAAATTCAGTCTCTTCAAGATCATCGACCTGAGTAATGCCCGGCTGTTCGGCTATTGAAGATATCTCAGTTTCCTGAGACTGGTCCGGCTGGTTCCATAAAAAGATGATAAGAAAGATAGCAAGCATCACAACAATAGCAGCTGCAGTGTATGACCAACGAAGACCTCCGTTTTTTTGGACATCTCTGGCTAAGGTCTCCTGGCGACTTATTTGCTGATTGATGACAGATTCTAAATCGTCTTTAGCTTCATCAGCTGGTTTACTCGATTCCGATTCCTCGTCGCCCAACTTTTGTCTCCGGGCGCGGTTGCTGACTGGGCTATCTCGTTCTATGATGAGGTCATTTTCCGTCTGCTCAGCTTTCGAAACAGGTTGTTTAGATGCCATTGATGAGGTTGGAATAGAAGATGCAGAATTCGACAGCACAGGTGATTCTGCGGCTGATTGATCGTCATCTGGTTCATCACCAATTACCTGACTTTCAAGATTTTCAAACGGTTTATTAACGCTCTGCCTGAGAGCTTTATAAGGTTTAAAAACGACTTTATTCTGGCCGGGGATGGTCATCTCTTCACCGGTTTGTGGATTGCGTCCTTTTCGTTCATCCATCCATCGCAGCTCGAATTTACCAAAACCGGCAATGGATATTTTCTCGCCTGAACCGAGGGATGCTTCGATTATCCCGGCCAGCTCATGGATGAAATCGTTCGTAGATTGTTCACTCTGCTCAGTCTTGGCAGATATTTTCTCAACAAGTTCTTTAAAAGTAATTTTATCACTCATCGTCCGTCCCCACAAATTTCAGATTGTCTTTCACATTCGTGGAAGGTGTAAAATCAACAACACGCTTAGGAGGAACCATGATGTATGTACCATGATGAGGACTATATACTTTTCGCTCGTCCCTTGTTTTGGTTAGAAATGTGCCCAAACCCGGAATTGAGACGCCTCTGCCATGTTCCATCTCTTCTTCAAGTGTCCGAAATAGACCTTCAATCAACTCTTTAGCCTGAGAGTTTGGGATATCCCGATCATCTGCCACCAGCTTTATGAGTTGTTTATAGGTCATGGAAACGTATATTACTACTTATTTGTGCATATTAACTGTATAAAAATAAAAAAAGGGGAATAATCCTAACAGCGGAGTATTATCAAACTGTTTTAAAGCCTTCTTGTATAATTAAAGTTAACAACAAGTAAATCAGTCGTTGATTAAAAACAAAAAAGGGCTGGGACTCCGGGTGGTATTATATTATTTTTGAACGAAACGGCGCGCATTATCCTTTAGAGGACAATAGGTTAACCAAAAATATTTTGTATGAAAAAAGCATTGAATGCTACTGAAAAACTGATTCAATCCCATCTGGTGGATGGAGAAATGAAACCGGGCGAGGAGATAGGTATTCTAATTGACCAGACTCTTACCCAGGATGCGACCGGAACACTGGTTATGCTGGAACTGGAGGCAATGGAGCTCGACAAGGCAAAAACTGATATATCCTGCCAGTATGTAGATCATAATTTGCTTCAAACTGATTTTAAGAATCCCGACGACCATCTCTTTCTAAAGTCTGCAGCTGAAAGGTTTGGAATTTGGTATAGTCGCCCGGGAAATGGCGTGAGCCATCCGGTTCATACTGAAAATTTCGCCAAACCCGGTGCAACTATGGCCGGTTCTGATAGCCACACGCCAGCCTCAGGTTGTATGGGAATGTTTGCACTCGGTGCCGGCGGGCTTGATGTGGCGTTTGCCATCGCCGGGGAGCCGATGTACCTAAAAATGCCAAAAGTGATGGGTGTGAAAGTGACAGGTAATCTGCCGGATTGGGTGAGTGCCAAGGATGTTGTACTGGAGATGCTCCGCCGCCTTGATGTGAAAGGCGCGCGCGGATTTGTTCTGGAATATTATGGTCCGGGGCTGGATCAACTCTCCGCAATGGACAGGCATGTAATAGCAAATATGGGTACAGAGATGGGAGCGACAACAACCGTTTTTCCATCTGACCAGGAAGTGAAACGATTTCTGAAAGAGCAGCATCGCGAGCAGGATTGGCAAGAGCTTGTAGCTGATGAGGGCGCTGAGTACGATGAGCATATGGAAGTAGTTTTGGATGATCTTGTGCCGCTAATTGCACTGCCAAGCAGTCCAGGGAACGTTGTATCTGTAAGGGAAGTGGAAGGACGAGAAATTTATCAGTCCTACATTGGATCTTCAGCTAATCCCAGCTACCGGGATTTCTGGATGACAAGTGAAATTGTTCGTGGCAGACGTATACATGAAGATGTGAGTTTTGATGTAAATCCAACGTCACGACAAATTATTGAGAACATGGTGAAAAATGGCGTGATGCTTCACCTGGTTCAATCCGGCGCTAGAATTCATCAGGCGGGTTGTAACGGGTGTATCGGAATGGGACAGGCACCGGCTTCAGGCCGCAACAGCCTTAGAACAGTGCCCAGAAATTTCCCAGACCGTTCCGGAACAAAAGAGGATTCAGTCTATCTCTGTAGCCCGGAGGTTGCCGCAGCTTCAGCTCTCACGGGAAAAATCACAGATCCGCGGGATCTTGAGGAGCTTTACGGAATGAGTTATCCTAAATATGAAGAGCCGAAAGATGTGATCATTAATCGGGATATGCTCAGTGCGCCGCCGAAAAATGGTAAGAAGAAAGACCTTGTAAAAGGACCCAATATTTCTACTCTGCCAGAATTTAGCGAATTTAGCGACTTTGAAGTTCCTGTACTGCTGAAGATGGGGGATAACGTCTCTACAGACGAAATACTGCGGGCCGGTGCAGATGTTCTTCCTTTCAGAAGCAATATCCCGGAAATAAGTAAATTTTCATTTAGCGTGATTGATGAGACATTCTACGACCGGGCTATGAAAACAAAAGATGAAAATGGGGGTCATGTTGTAGTCGCCGGAGAGAATTATGCGCAGGGATCAAGCCGTGAGCATGCCGCTATCGCTCCGCGATACCTTGGGCAGCGTGCAGCATTAGCCAAAAGCTATGCCCGGATTGGATGGCAAAACCTGATTAATTTCGGAATCGCGCCACTGGAGTTTGAAAACACGGATGATTACGATTCGATTGAGCAGGGAGATATTCTCAAAACAGAAAATATCCGCGAACAACTTAAGAAAAAAGAAGGAATCACGATTAAAAACGTGACGAAAGGCACTGACATTAAAGCCTACCATACTTTAAGTGATCGTCAGCTTCAGGCCTTACTGGATGGCGGAATTATTAATACGTTTAGAAAAGAAAAAACAGCATAGTTAAAGAGACGTGAGTGTACAGCTCACGTCTTTTATTTCTTTCCGAATGAGCTGGCACATGATATCGTTATAGATCATATTTGTTGATTCGGCGTTACTGCGGAAAAGGCAACTTCGCTGTAGGCGAATGTGGTGTTATTATGATATGGAGAACGTAAGCCGTAACTTTAAGGCTGTGTAAAAAACTGATTTTTAAGTAGTACATAAGATGAAAAAAAATAAACAGGTACTGGACGAAGTCGTGAATAACAATTCAGGTGCAGATGCTGAGGATTTAGGTGACGATCACATTGGAACGGCTGTTCAGACGCCTCTACGTGAGGATGCTTTTGATCTTTCTGATGACGAAAAGATCAAAATAATTGAATCGCATTTCCAAGAGATCATGCAGACGCTTGGGCTTGATTTAAATGATGAAAGTCTGAGTGGCACTCCACACAGAGTTGCCAAAATGTATGTGAAAGAGATTTTTCAGGGATTGAATCCAAAGAATCGACCGGACGCCAAAAAGTTCAGCAATAAATATGAGTATCGCGACCTCGTTGTTGTGAAAAATATCAACGTAACATCGTTTTGCGAACACCACTTCCTGCCATTTCTTGGCAAAGCGCACGTAGCCTATAAAAGCAGTGGGCGGGTCATTGGTCTCTCCAAAATTAACAGAATGGTTGATTACTATTCAAGACGCCCTCAGGTGCAGGAACGATTGACACTGCAGATAGCTGATGAACTTCAGGGTTCTCTCGGAACGGAAGACGTAGCTGTATTTATTGAAAGCAAGCATCTTTGTGTATCCACGCGTGGAATAGAGGACAGGGAAAGCAGTACCGTAACTGCCGAATATCGCGGTGAATTCAGGGAAGAAATATCCCAGCAGAGGTTTATTGACTACATCCGTTCAAACGTGGATATGTAATTTTTTAATTGACGAGAAACATGCAGGAAAAGGACCGATTTCCTATCCGGATCTACAACTCCCTTAGCAAGAAAAAAGAGACATTCGAGCCTATCAACCCGCCCAATGTAGGGCTCTATGTTTGTGGACCTACCGTATATGGAGACCCGCACATTGGCCATGCACGTGCAGGTATTACATTCGATATCATTTATAGATATCTCCTGCATTACGGCTATAAAGTCCGGTATGTACGAAATATTACCGATGTGGGGCATCTTGAAAACGAGCTGGAGGAGTCTGGCGAGGATAAGATAGCGAAAAAAGCGCGTCTTGAAGAGCTGGAGCCGATGGAAATTGTTCAGTACTATACAATTCAATACCACAAGGGACTTGATGCTCTAAACTGCAAGCGGCCAAATATTGAGCCGTCAGCCTCAGGGCATATCATTGAACAAATCAACCACGTTAGAAAAATTCTCGAAAACGGGCTTGCCTACGAAGTGAATGGAACAGTTTATTTTGACCTGAAAACCTATCGGAAATCAAACAGCTATGGCGATCTTTCCGGGAAGGTTCTGGAAGATCTGCAGGCCGGAAGCCGTGAAACTGAAGGACAGGAAGAGAAACGGAATCCCCATGATTTCGCTCTTTGGAAAAAAGCATCGCCGGAGCATATTATGCGCTGGAATTCACCGTGGGGAGAAGGATTTCCGGGCTGGCATATTGAGTGTACGGCCATGAGCACGAAGTACCTTGGCGAGCATTTTGATATTCATGGCGGCGGGCTCGATTTGCAGTTTCCCCACCACGAAGCCGAGATTGCCCAGTGCAGGGGAGCCCATGGCACAGATCCTGCTAACTACTGGATCCATAACAATATGGTGACGATCGACGGGGCCAAAATGAGCAAATCGGCAGGAAACTTCATTACGCTTGATCAGCTCTTTTCCGGCGATCATTCTACGCTGGATCGGGGTTATAGTCCGATGGTTGTAAGGTTTTTGATGCTGCAATCTCACTACAGGAGTAAAATTGACTTCTCAAACGAAGCGCTTGAAGCTGCAGAAAAAGGGTATCAAAAACTGCTAAACGCTCTCGATCTAATTGATGACTTGTCTGCCAACAACGACGTTAAGGAAGGAACCATTGATGCGGAGATTACAGAGCAGTGTGACATGTGTTACGAGCGGATGAGTGACGATTTCAACACGGCGCAAGTACTTGCGTCTCTATTTGAACTTGTGAGTAAAATCAATGCAATTTATAATAAGCAGTTAGAGGATAATGCAGTATCAGCTCCTGTATTAGAGAAGCTGAAAACTACCTTTAAACTATTTGTTACAGACCTGTTGGGACTTACTCATGAACAGGAAGAGAGTGAGGAGAAGACGGACAGCCTTGTTCAGCTATTAATTGACATTCGGGCGAATGCACGTGCAAATAAAGATTTCGAAACAAGCGATAAGATCCGTGACGATCTGAATGACATGGGTATTGTACTGAAAGATGATAAGAGTGGTAATACTACTTTTGAAATCAACTGAAGCTGATAGTTTCAGCCCAGGATAAGTGCTCTGCTTTCAGTATGCTTTTTGCTCACATTTATAAGGCCACATTCGATACTGCCGATAGGCTGAACAGTAACACTTTAGTGGAGATCCAGTGAACAGATCAACCTCTGACAGCGCCTCGTCCATCACAACGAAAATCGGGAAAGTGGCGCAGTGGATCCTGGTTAAAATTGTGCGTTTCTATCAGCTTGCTATATCACCTTATCTTGGGGCCACCTGCAGGCATTCGCCCACCTGCTCTTCATATATGATAGAAGCTATAAATGAGTGGGGCGCTTTGAAGGGAATGTGGATGGGTTTGAAGCGTTTGGCCCGCTGTAACCCGTGGGGGACATCCGGTTTCGATCCGGTTCCGAAAAAAGATGAAGAAAATGAAAATGAAAAAATGTAGATTCAATTATGTTCTCAAAACGAGTTGGTACAAATCAGATTGAACTGGGCCATGATTTTGCGCCGAAATTCAATGAGCAAGGGCTCATTCCTTGTATTACTGTAGATGCGGAATCAGGGGAAGTACTAATGTTTGCCTGGATGAACAGGCTCGCTTTGCAGATGACAATCGATACAAAAAAAGCGACGTACTACAGTCGCAGCCGTGAAAAGATTTGGGTGAAAGGGGAGTCGTCCGGCAGGGAACAGATCGTTAGAAAAGTACTTGTTGACTGCGATCAGGATGTAGTACAAATTCAAGTGAAAATGACACAAGAAGGTGCATGCCACAACGGGTTTCGAAGTTGTTTTTACCGGTCGGTTGATAATGATGAAAACGATTCATTGGTCTATGAAATTAACGATCGGTCGTTTGACCCAAATGACGTCTATTAGTGCCGTTACCAGTAAATAAGATAAGTATGCAAATTTATCGTTTTCGGGAAATGCATCAGATTTCGCTGTAAGTTAAACTAAATGAATTTAGTGGTAACTGCACTAGTAGCTTTAAAAACTGAATTCGATTCTTAAATGCGGATTATGATTTTGATGCTTTTCCAAAGAGGGTGTCATCCCGCTCCTCCCCATCGGGATCCCTTCGGGAGATGCGGGATCTCATTCCGTTGATATGGATAGGAGATGCCACGCCATGGCGTGGCATGACTGTATGGATAACATTTCTGCAATTTCGCGTCCTTTTTGGACAGGATCGGTCTTTAATTGATTGTATTCGACATATTATGAATCGAACTCAGCTTTGAAAGCTTATAATGAGTTAAAATAAATATTGATAATCATATTTAAGATATTGTTGTTGAATAAGATAAGTTACTCTGAATAGAATAATATTAGTTCTTGAATTTAATCGCATGTGACATGAAAAAGACACTATTTTTTGCAATCTGCGCAATCTTTTTTTTAATCTCAGGGTGTGAAGACCCGGATTTGACCGCTGATGAAAGCCAGATCTCAGATACCGATATTATTTACGATGCAGAACTGGCTGGTGAGCTTGGTGCAGACAATTACGGCATGCGCCAGTACGTGATCGCATTCTTGAAGGAAGGGCCAAACCGTAGTCAGGATTCCACCCGTGCAGCAGAACTTCAGAGAGGACATCTGGATAATATCAGGTGGCTTGCCGAAGAGGGGAAACTCGTTCTTGCCGGCCCGTTTATGGATAGCGAAGAAGTGCGCGGCCTGTTTGTTTTTAACGTGAGGACAGTTGAAGAAGCACGTGAACTTACTGAGACTGATCCTGCAATAAAAGCCGGTTGGCTGGCAATGGAACTGCGGCCATGGTATGGATCAGCTGCACTAATGGAAGTCAACAATATTCACTCCAGAATTAGTCAAACAAATCCATAGGGACTATTCTGCTAATAGCTGATATTTTGTTACTTTATATATTTGGTATTAGGGCTGAGAAAGTAACCAGAAAACCTGACATAATTTAACACTTTTATTATATCAATAAAATCATATTATCCCGACGCTATTGAAGGCTCAGATTACACATCACAGTGTATTGAAGCATTGTCAAACGAACATGGTTTTGAATTGGATAAGACAATTCTTGCCACATCGGTCTGCAGTGACGAAGTGATACAGTCTGCAACAAATTTTCGCGAACATGTGTCATTGCCGAAGCCTTTCCAACTGGGTGGTCTTGCAGGATTTCCTTTTACGGGTATTACAGGATTTAACGCATTTGCAGGACATATTCCGGATGATGGGTATGCCATTATTCTTTATGGGCCACATATCGGGATTTCAGACTCAGATCAACTCGGAACTGTATTGCGAAAAGGACAGTCGCTGGAAACATCATGCTGTGGTGCGTTGATGGGCGTCCTAAATCAGTTTACAACTGAAGGCAGCAGCATGCCCGACCATGAGCTGGATTATCAGCAGTGGACACTAACACATCAGCTCAGTGAAGTACAGCGGTCAATTAATTCGTTAGATCAGCCTCTTATTGAAACGACAAACCTGATGTTTAAGAAGATCGATCAACGAATTGAAAAGCTGCTTGATAGAACAAAGGATCAATTTAAGGGTAAGAAAGTTGCTCTTGTTGGAGGAATTATCATAAATACTGACACCGGATTGCCAGACTGGTTTGAAGAGCGCGAATTTAGCTTCCACTCATTTTAATTAATATATAGATACACGGTTTAAAACCAAGATATGACAGAAAAGAAAAAGCGACCCTCAAGAAATAGTAAACCTGACAGGAATACCGGCGGTAATAAATCTCGTCGTGGGAGCAGTGGACGGTCGTCGAATCCATCAGGTAAACGGGTGAGATCTAAGCGTGCGGAAGGAACAATGAAAAATCCAAGAACCGCACCACAGCGGCCACAGGCTGAGGAAGAGATGCGAATCAACAAGTTTATCGCTCATGCAGGGCTCTGTTCCCGACGTGACGCAGATGAATATGTTGCCGCGGGAAAAGTAAAAGTGAACGGGCAAGTCGTCACTGAGCTTGGATCCAAAATAAAGAAAACAGATACTGTTGTGGTGGCAGGGCAAACACTGTCGCTTGAACCCTTTGTTTATATTCTACTCAATAAAAGTTCCGGTTCCATTACAACGACCGATGACGAGCGCGATCGAAGTACCGTAATGGATACGATTGAAGATGCAACGGGCAACCGCGTGTACCCGGTCGGGCGTCTTGATCGCAAAACGATGGGGCTGCTGCTTTTAACAAATGACGGAGATCTGGCACACCGGCTGATGCACCCCAGCTATCAGGTAAAGAAAACCTATCTTGTGCAGCCAAACCGCGTGCTAACGGAAGAAGAGATGCTTGGTTTGAAAGAAGGTGTGGATCTCGAAGATGGATTTATCAAACCGGACTCTGTGTCCCGCGATCCCTTTAAAGCCGATTCAATTATCATTTCAGTATTTGAAGGAAGAAACCACCTTATTCGGCGTATGCTGGATCATATCGGTGCAGATGTCGTAAAACTCAAGAGGGTACAGTACGCTGGTATAAATGAGAAAGATTTGAAAGTTGGCCGGTGGCGGTATCTTCGAACAGATGAAATTAATAATCTGCGTAAGTTGGTTAAATTAGATACTCTAGAATTCAATCAAGGATAATCATGATTTACAGCAGCGTCAAAAAAGAGGCAGGTTCGGTAGAGTCACGAGAAGACTTGCCTATTTATTACGACCTTTACTCACCCGTAACTACTGTAACACGATCGTTTCCGATCATTCTGTTTTTGCACGGCTTCAAAGGCTTTAAAGACTGGGGAGCCTTTCCGGACGCCTGCGAATATCTTGCACGCCACGGATTCTGCGTAATGTCATTCAATTTCTCAAAAAATGGGGTTGGCAAAAACATGATGGAGTTCGACCAGCCCGAACTTTTTGAACAGCAGACGCTCAGCACAGATCTCAACGATGTGGGTGATGTGATTTCTCACCTGAAGAATGGAGAGCTTAGAAGTGAACAGGTGATGATCAACACGGACATTATCGGAATCATTGGACATTCGAGGGGCGGACATACCGCTATTGCTGCGGCTGCTGAATACCCGGGTATACAAACGGTCGTTACCTGGTCGGCTGTTGCAAACTACAATAAGCGCTGGAGCGACCAGATGGTAAAAGACTGGGAGAGTAAAGGATATACTGAAATAGTAAATTCCCGAACCGGACAGACACTCAAGCTTGGGAAAATCGTGTACGATGATGCCATTGAAAATGCGGACAGATTGATAGCCAGCCGCCGTGTGAAAGAACTTCATATACCGGTGCTCTTCATTGCCGCTAAAAACGATGAATCGGTACCGCATTCAGAATCAAAAAAGCTATTTCGCGCCTGTCCGTCTGATGATAAAGAGATCAGGCTATTACAAAATACCGGCCACACCTTCGACACGTCACACCCGTTTGAAGATGAGAATTTTCCTGAGCCTTTTAATGAACTTCTGGAAGCTACTGAAATATGGTTCCTGGAGCATCTGAAGTAAGTAGATCCAAGGCGGGTATTTTTCTACTTTTTAGAACTGATCTACCATGTAAACGGGTTTAAGAAACTTGACTTGCACTGCAAAGCACCGGTCGTTTTACATATATAGAAACAGCTTTTTATATCGGTGCAGAGCGTTTGTAATGGAACAGATTGAGCCTGAACTTGAACAGTTTCTGTTGTCAGGCGCCAAGATAAATGTTAGTCCTCTGAGCATAGGTGCGTGCATTACGTTTTTCGGGCAATATTCCCGCCCGATGGTATGCACTGCTGCAGCAGTTAGAACTGTTTTGTTAGAGGGGGATACTATGCTGAATTCCACTCACTTTTAACTTGTATTAAATCAATTCATTTTATCTTGCGCAAACCAATTTTGTACGCAATTTATTAACCTGAGTTCGATTCTTAAAATTAAAATCGGAAGTCTACCGTCGGCTGACTGAGAGATTTTCCCCAGGGGATGCCTTCGGCGAGAGGGGTGTACATGGTTTTTTTCAAAATACTGATGAACATCCCCCTGATTCCCCCTTTTCTCGCCGCGGGCATCCCTTCGGGAAAGGGGGAGTTTACTTTCATTTCTATGAATCGAACTCAGGTTATTAATGTAGAAACAGGCAGAGATGAGCTTTATGAAGATGCAACGGTTGGATGAAATGTAGCGGTATTAATATGATAAATACTCCTTATTCGTTTGTAGAAGAGTTCTCTTATATTCTAAATAACAAAATACACGTTATAGGTTAACTTTTTAATGATCGAGATAAAAAAAATCACCGGCGTATTACTTCTCATACTCATCATATTTGCGATGCAGGGCGGTATCATCAACGCCCAAACTCCAGTACTTATTAATAATGAACAGTTTCGTGAGGATGCCTCGATGGCTATCGACTCCTTGTACAATCGAAATGCAGAGGCATCAGGTGTGATTATGGGGGAGTGGAAAAATCGCTATCCGGATCATCCAATCTGGGAAATGTGGGACGCTATTGAACTTTGGTGGGTCGTTCTTGAAGATCTTTATGATTATTCAAATGACGATCGTCTCATAGAAGCTATGCAGCGAAGTGATTATGCCGCGGGACAGCTTTTGAACAGGCAGCCCAATCACGCGGATGCACTTGTTATACGTGCTCTTGCTAATGGGTATATTGCAAGGCACTACTCAAATCGCGATAGCTGGCTCACAAGCGTGAAAATTGCCCGAAAAGCGTACAGCACCTATCAAACGCTGATGGATGTTGAACCTGATTTTCCGGACAATGAATTTGTACAGGGCATGATAGCATATTATGCTGCCTATATCCCCGAGGAGTATCCGGTAGTTCGTGCTGTATCATGGTTTTTCCCTGACGGAAGTAAAGTTGAAGGGCTGCGAAAAATAAAAAAGGCATCAAACAATGGTGTTTTTTCAAGGCCTGAAGCGACTTACTTTATGGGCAACATTTTGTTGAATTACGAAGACCGGGTTGATGAAGCGCTGGGCTATTTCCGAAAGCTTGTCGAGCAATACCCGGATAACGGATACTACAGACGGCTAATGATACGGGCGCTGTCAGACCAAAACAGAAATGATGAGGTCCTTTCAGCAGTTGATCAGGCAGAAACCCGCTGGGAGGAGAAAAATACCGAAAGCCGTATGATTTTACTTGAAGAACTGCACTTTTGGAAGGGGAGAGCTCACTATCGATCGAATGAATTCGACGCGGCACTTGAATCTTTTAAATCAGCCATCAGTTATGGGAAAGAACTCCCAAACCGTCCGAAAAGGCTCTATTACTCAGTCGCGAACTACTATGCCGGTCTTACATCTGAAGCGCTACAGAATCCCGGAAATGCTAAAATATATTACTCCATAACGGTTGATCAGAATGTGGAAGGTGACTTTGTGTCAAATGCCAGGGAACGCATGCGTGCACTGTAGATCAGATCTGAACAGTTGGTGTGCCGTTGAGTTTTTGTTCAGTCACATTATAAAAATATCAGGGAGCAGTGTTAAAATTATACTCCTTCAGTGATTCTGTTTCCTCACCATTAATATGGTAGGTTTTCTCAGTGAAGTGAACCAGCCCCCCATTATCTATTGTGAGAAGTGTAGAACAGCGGGTTCCGTAATTTTCTGTTTTGATAAAGATTGGAGATACCGCCTTTTCCATCTCAGGATTTAGACCTGTGTCAGGCAGTTTTTCCAGAGAAAAGGATTCTGAATCCTGCAGAAGATTCAAAATTTTGCTGCGGTCGATCGATGCTGGTTTGATGGCTTCTCCAAAAGCCACCTTTGCCTTTTCAACTTTTGGCCATGATGTATCAAGAAATGCGTTGCTGATACCGTGAATTCCAGGATTCACAGTTCGGAATTCCCGGTTGATATTATTCATGTAATAAAGTTGATCTGCGTTGCCTGCCAAGAGGTTGAAGCCGGAATATTTCGGGTAGTTCTTTTTAATCTGTTTTAACTTTATTTCAGTTGGCCCATTTTGTGCCAGAAAACCCGGTATAATCTCGCCCCGCGATCGGTCACCATCAATCGGGTTTCGAAGATCTCTGTAGTTAGTAACGGCACCAAATTCACCTTTTTCAGACACACCAAGCCATGTACCGCCGGCGCGAAGATCTTTTCCCGCCAACATAGAAGGAATACTATTCCAAAAGTGTGCCTGCTGCGCCTCTCGCCCATAAAATTCATCTCTGTTACCGGCCAGTATAAGGGGGTACTCAGGGTGATTTTTGAAGGAAAAGAGAATCAGGCACATTGTGAAATTTTGGCTGTGAATAGTATTTGTTTAACGGTAAATTGTGAGCACTTTATGCCACAAGGAAAAAGATAATGCAACATATTACATGTTATACACGAAACATGGTATGCATTTTAATCGGACGTAGCTTGGTGAATTCGATAATAATTTTTCTTCAAGGTACAGAAACTAACTTAATTATTTTCATTGATGTTTGGAACGGATACGGCAAAGCGGGATTTGTTGCTTATAGCACTGGGTTTGCTCGCTGCCGGTTTCTTTTATTGGTTTTATCCCATCCTTCACCCATTGAATCTGGGAGATAATTCACTTGGCTCTATGTCTGCTTCAAATCATATCAGTTCGGAAATGAACAGATTAGGGTTTAGCTATGAAGAAGGTGCGTTAACCACATATCGTGTTAACCCGGGAATTCTGGATTTTGTTCAAACAGAATTGTCTGACAGCCAGGTCGAAGGCTACAGTGCCGGCAGTGCGGTTAGAAAATTAATCCCATCTTTCTACTGGCATTCTCAGCGGAAGGTATTGCAGACCGAACTAATCATTCAGCCCCCTGATTCAGATCAGTCGGACTGGCTTGTAACGATTCATCTCTCTGAATCCGGTGATCTTTTGGCCTTTAGAAATCCACTCTCACTTTTCCCTAAAAAAAGAATTGAAGAATCATTTTTTGAAGAATACAACCCGGAGCTTATATCTGATATTCAACAAATACGCTCAGATTCGCTGCTGTTTGATGCACTGAGATTCGATTTAACCGAGGGCCGGAATCCAAACCCTAATGTCATAATTGCCGGTGCCCCAATTATTTTGGGGCCGGATGTGGTAACTCAAATGGGGTTTTATCATCTCGAACGGTCGGGATGGCCGTCAGAATTTTTTAATGCGCTGGATCCTGAGCCTCAGATGATCAGGGGAGTTGAGACGGCTCGTATCATATATAGAGGGGAACTGCCGGAAATTTCGCCATCAACGATAGATGTGACGATAGATCTGCTTCCAACAGGAACGCTTCTGTCGATGGATTATCAAATGCAGAGTGAGGCAGCTGTACTTAATCAGTCAGACCTTAATGTGCGATTTGGCGTAACAGTTGTGACCATTTTTCTTCTTACAGCCTGGATACTAATACTCTTTTTCATCAGAATCAGGCTGCGTCTGGTTGATATCAAATTATCGGTACTTATTGCGGTACTTTCTGGTTTTGCATTACCTATGATTTTTCTGATGAGACAGGTGAATAACTTTGCTTATACCTACTCATTGTTCTCCAATGAGGATATATTTGGCTTGCTGTTGTCACTTGGGTTTATGGCTGCAAGCAGCTCTATAGTGTTTTTTATTACTACCGGAATTGGGGATTCACTGACCCGTGAGAATTGCATAGAAAAATTGAAGACGTTTGATCTCATTCGTCTGGCTATGTTCTATAATCGGCCAGTGGGACTTCTGTTCATCAGATCTGTGGCATACGCTTTTATACTTGTATCTATGTTAACACTTGTGCTTTACATAGTACCCGGCAGCTACATTACAGTCACAGAACTATTCAGATCTGATGCAACCATACTTCCGTCCCTTGAAGTCATAATTTCGAGCACACTTTTTTTCCTTGTCTTGGTTCAAGTTGTATTGATGATTTCCGTTGGAAAAATGTGCGGCCACACAAAACGACCCATCTGGATCATTACAGTATGCGCCGTTTTGTTCATAATGCTAAACTATTTGCCAGTAACGTTCGGGCCCTGGACTACAGATATAATCGCAGTTGGAGCTGTGGGTATAGCCGCCGCTGTTATCTATATTAAAGAAGACTTTTTGACTACGTTTTTATCACTTACACTGATGGGAATACATCTCATGAGTGCACCTGGATGGGTAATGGAAACCTCACCGGATATCTCTGTTTTTTATGTCAGCCTACTCTTAACGTTCGCTCTTATACTTCTGGGTGTCTTTGGTTTTTACAACGGAGAACCTGTGGAAGAGCTGCCGGAATATGTGCCGGAGTATATCAATGAGCTGAAGAAAGACGAACGAATTAAGCAGGAACTGCAGATTGCGAGAGCGGTACAGCAATCTTTTCTGCCCACTAAAATGCCAAATGGCCACGGTTTTGAAATAGCAGCTGTTTGTAATCCGGCACTTGAAACAGGCGGGGACTATTTCGACTTCATCGAAATGGATAAGAATCAGCTTGCGGTTACTATCGGGGATGTCAGCGGAAAAGGAATTGAAGCCGCATTCTATATGACATTTACGAAAGGTGTCCTGCATGCACTGAGTGAAGACATTCTATCAACTTCAGAAATGTTAACACGTATCAACAATTTGTTTCTGAAGAACGCAAAGAAAGGAACGTTTATATCTCTTATTTTTGGCATCATAGACTTTAATGAAAGTACGTTTCGTTTTTCAAGGGGTGGGCACAACCCGCTGCTTCTCTTTTCTTCAAGAACAGGGAAGTTAAAAGAGTACAGGCCGTCAGGAATGGGGCTTGGAATGGCTAATGAAGAACTTTTCAGAAAACAAATCAAAGAGATAACCATTCAATTGAGTAGAGGGGATATTCTTGTGCTGTTTACTGATGGAGTTGTGGAAGCAACGGATGCCCGGGGGCGTTTTTATGGAGACGAACGACTGCATAGCATCATAAAACGATCTTCAAAGTTATCAGCCGATAAGATCCTCAAGGCCCTGTCTGATGATCTCTTGAGATTTGGGCAAGGATCGGAGCCTCATGATGATATGACCACAATTGTCATAAAGAAGACATAATTAATTTGATAAGAATTGTATATTTGCGATATGAAAACTCTTAAAACTATTTCTCTTTCGATTGGTATTATTTTGGTTGCAACTGCAATTGGCTATAGCCAGAGCCTGAATCCTACGGCGCTTGATAGTGCCCTTACATCAGCAAAAGAAAATGATAAAAAAGTACTGATTGATGTATATGCCGAATGGTGCCCCTATTGTGAAAAAATGCACACTGAAGTCTACACGGAGTCTGATATTATTGAAGCCGTAAACGAGCATTTTTACCTGGTTAAAATCAATATTGAATCGGAAAATGAAGTCAACTATCTGGGAAACAGGATGGCTGAAAGTGAGTTTGCAAAGATGTTGAACAGTTCCAGCCTACCTACAACATTTTTCATGAATGGTGAAGGGGAGCTTCTGGGAATGCAGCCTGGTTTGCTGTCGGCGGAAATATTTGAAGATTTGTTGAATTTCGTAGGCAGCGATGCATTTGAGTCGCTCTCGTTTGAAGAATTCAGAAATCGTGATTAATGGATTTTACTCCAATACAGAGGTTTAAGTTATGAGCAGAAGTCAGTCTGTTGAGGATTATTTAAAAGCGATTTACAAACTTGAATCCACACTTGACGGGAAAGGGGTACCGACATCAAAACTGGCAAAGGAGATGGACGTGGCTAATGCGTCAGTCACAAATATGGTAAAACGCCTGTCTGGTTTGGGTATGGTCACATATGAATCGTACTACGGGTCTAAGCTGACAGAAACAGGCCGTAAAATTGCACTTGAAATGATCCGGCATCACCGCCTGCTTGAGCTTTATCTGGCTGAAATGCTGGGCTACTCCTGGGATCAGGTGCACGATGAAGCTGAGAAACTGGAACACCATATTTCTGAGCAGTTTGAGGATAAAATTTCTGAACTACTTAATGATCCCAAATTTGACCCCCATGGAGATCCGATTCCTACAAAAGAGGGGCTGATGCCAAAGCTCGGTTTACAGGCACTCTCAAATGTGTATGAAAATAAATCGTATAAAGTAAAGAGAGTAAAAAATCAGAGCCCGGAACTGTTACGCTACCTTGATGATTACGGACTTACCCCGGGAGCTGTTGTTGTCATTAAAAAAAAGGAACCCTTTGACGGACCCCTTGAGCTGAATGTGAACGGCAAAAAGATCACGCTTGGCTACAAAATTGCTACGGATATCCTTGTCTCAACTGTTGATTAGATCATCAGATAAATTTAACCACGATTGTACGACTCCTCTTACGCTGTGTGATCTAACGGATTAGGATAAATAAACGTGTGGCCCAGCTCTTTCTTAAGCTTTTCATTGCTAATAATTCTGTTTATAGAGTCACTGGTATCGTCAAAAGTAGGCGGTTCAACATTGTAATGGTTTGCCGCCGACTCGTAGAAGGCATTACGCGGTGGATGTCCGTCAGATACTGCGTTATAGACTCCCGATGGTATATCGGACTCTATTATCTTTTGAACAATCTGAATACAATCATCCTGGTGAATCAGGTTTACAGGTTTCAGGGGAGAGGAGAGATTTTTCTTACCTGCAAGATAGTGAACCGGATGCCGATTGTATCCGTAGAGACCGCCAAACCTCAGCACAACTGTATCAAAGTCTGACGACTCCATCAACATGTGTTCTGCTTTGAGCACCGCAGTTCCTGACGGCCGGGCCGTTTCTGAAATATTCGCATTCTCCTCTTTGAAGACACCTTCCCGGGCCGGGTAAACAGACGTCGAGCTTGCAAAAATTACCCTGTTGATGGTATTTTCACCATCAGAATTCAGGATTCGGTCGTAAACAGATTTTATCTTTTCCGGGTACCGTGATTCCACATCGGGTACACCACGGCCGGGAGGAATATTTAAAAAAAGGGTGTTGCTGTCCCAGAATGAATCGTTGTCCGAAGAGTTTACGGTATCAGGAACCGTGATAAGGTAAGGCACAATGCCGTTCTTTTTCAGAATCTCATACTTGGTTTCTGTTGTAGTGGACCCTTTCACTATATACTTCTGGCGCAGAAGGGTTTGGCCAAGTGGGAAACCGAGCCAGCCACATCCTAAAATTGATATAATCATTGATGATGTCTTTAAATGGGTTAGAATGTATAAACAAAAATAAGCAATAGAAAATGATCAGTTTCTAAATTCAATCAGTGTAACCTTTCAACCTGAGTTCGATTAATAAATCAAGTTATTGAAAGTCCCCCTTCCCCGAAGGGATGCCCGTGGCGAAAAAAGGGGGAGGAAGGGGGATGTCCATCAGAATTTTGGAAAATCCAATGAACACCTCTCTCGCCGAAGGCATCCCTTAGTAGGGACAAACCACCTTCCGGTGCTCGTTAGCGGGTGCTGAGCGAGAAGGAAAAGGTGAGCGAAGACTCATCAGGTAAGACATGAATGAGCCGAACGCAAGTGAACGACTGTTGAAGCATCGATATTCGTTAGACTCTGTCAGAATTGGAGAGGTACCTGAATCTCCAAGACAAAGCGTAATGGGAGTAAGCTGTTACTGATTACGCGGCAGGCGGTGTTAAGGTCGCGGGACGTCGAGTCAGGCTTTGCAACGGAACACGGGAGCCGACCTGCCGGGAGTGCAAGTGGGTGCAAGCAGAAATCCTGAATCCGACGGCTGGCGGATGGCAGGCAGGGCGGATCAGCCCGTAGTAGTGATGACGCTCTGTGAAAGCAGGGAAGAGCGAAGGAGCTGAGTCGTTGAGTTTTATAGCGTCTGACAACCAGGAAAAGCTGGGAAGATTGGGTGAAATGAGACAGGTCGCAATAGCGATCCAACGACAGGAGCCGTATGATGGGAGACTATCACGTACGGTTCTGCGAGAGCCTTGGGGTGAAATCCCCCTTGGCTATTCGACTTTCAGTAAAGACAAGGAGCATAACTCTGACTTATAATTTCAAAATCTGCCAGAGCTTTTTTTAATTGAAATAATGCGGGATGAGCCGTTTCAAAAATAAAATTTGGCAGAGTAAGATTACTCCTGTACGATGTACTTCATTAAATCTTCTTTGGTGATTTGTAGTTTATATACATAAATAATCAGCGATGATGTACGCATGTTTCACTTAAGTTAGAATATGTCTGTTCAAAAAATCTATCTGATTTTAGAAGCAGCGATATAGAATTTTGTTATTGTATGATAAATAAGAAAATAGCGATAGTTGGTGCAGGAATAACAGGACTTGCAGCAGCCTGGCAGGCGGAAAAGAATGGAGCTGATGTTGACCTGTTCGATCGGAAAAAAGATGCCGGTGGAGTTATTAACACTGAAAATAAAGGGGAGTGGCGGTATGAGCTCGGACCAAACACTTTACTTCTGAAGGACCCTGAGATTGAAGCGTTGATTAATGATCTGGACCTTACATCAAGAGTTGAAACTGCTAATCGTGAGGCGTCTAAACGGTTTATTGTAAAAAACGGAGAGTTGAATAATTTACCGCAATCGTTGTCTGGATTTTTGAAAACGCCACTGTTTTCCGGAAAAGCAAAAGCACGACTTCTGAAGGAGCCGTTTGTGCGCAGAACTGTCCCGAATTCTACGGTGGCACATTTTTTTGAAGCTCGTTTTGGTAAAGAGATTCTTGATTATGCTGTGAATCCATTTATAGCCGGAATTCATGCGGGGAGGCCCGAGAATCTCTCGCTCAAGCACGCATTCCCGGCTATCTACGATCTGGAAAAGGAATTTGGATCTGTCATTGCGGGCGGAGTTCGTAAAATGTTCAATCGAAACGGGAGTAAAAAAACAAAGCGAAGGCTTATCTCTTTTAAAACCGGTCTTCACGAGCTACCGGAAAAATTGAGCTCAAACATAACAAACACATTCTACGGTCACGATTTAGAGCGCACAGAGAAGCGCAATGACGACTGGTACCTGTTCACTAACAAGGGTAAATATGGCCCCTACAGCAATATTGTCTTGACAATTCCGCTCCATAAGTGGGATACAACTAAGTTGCCTGTGTCATCAACCCAGCTAAAAAGAATTCAGAACGTCTCATACCCGCCACTGTCGATGATGCTTCTTGGATATAAAAAAGAAGATGTAACACATCCGCTGGACGGATTTGGATTTTTGGTACCTGAGGTTGAAAATCGTTCTGTACTCGGAGCTCTGTTTACATCTTCACTATTTAAAAACAGGGCTCCGGAAGGACACCATCTGCTTACAGTATTTACAGGTGGAGGCCGTCAGCCCGAAATCGCAGAAAAAGAGAGCCAGAATTTGTTGAATCTTGTTCAGGGTGATCTAAAAGAACTGGTTGGGTTAAAAGGTGCACCCGTGTTTAAAGATCATGTATTCTGGCCCAACTCAATTCCTCAGTATAATATCGGTTACGACGAGGTTTATGCAATCTTTGATGACATTGAATCTAGCAATACAGGGCTGCACGTTGCAGGTAATTTCAGGGGAGGAATATCGGTACCCGATTGCATCAAAAATGGATTGAGGTTGGGCAAGACCCTGGCAGGTATCTGATTAGTAGGAGCGCGATGAAAAGAGTTCAAGCACGTTTTGGAGCATGTTTTGCCCGATTTTAGTAAAACGCTCACCACGGCTAAGTGCAAGAAACCGAAGCAGGAGTCGCAAATCATTTAACAGCAGAGGCGGATCTGTTACAAGCCTTTCATTTTTAATTATAAAATCCCAGTCGATGTCTGAGCTAAATTCCACCCCTTCCTTTTCCATTCGCTCTTTGTAGAGGTTTGCAATCAGTCCGTAGCCGATAGTAGTTGGATGAAGGCCGTCGAGACTAAAAATACCACCACGATCGAGTTTTTGGCTTCCCTCTTTTAACCGGAGATAATCCGTTGAAATACGTGGCTGTTCATTATCTCTGACCAAATAAGACGTGCTGGGGTTTTTTTTCAAAGCTTCAATAAAAGCGTCCGGTAAAGGCCGGACATGCCCCGTTCCAAGCCGTCTCCGGGCTGCTGCCGAAACGTATCGGCCAATGGGTACTACATGAAACCCGAACTCTTCGGATAGTTCATAAATAATTTTATTGTATTGATCCACATGCTGATCCAGAATTATGGCATCTTCTTTGGTCAGATGGGCATGTTTATCGGGGTTAAAATCCTCATCCCAGATCCAGAACCGGGAGTAATAATCAAAGTAGCCGGTTCTGGGTTTTGTCTTGTCGCTGTTTACACCACGGATGGCAGGTGGAATTGTCACGTATGGAATGGTTGGCACAAATACTCGTTTTGCACCGATTTCCGATAACTTCTGGTATAGAATCCGGGTTTCATCCTCAAAATGTTCCGGCCTGAACACTGTACAGGTTCTCTGATGGTGAGGAGCATTTAGATCGTGTTCTTCCGAGTAGATAAGCTTGAGGGTGGTGACTGCACCCACAATGTTATTGTGACCGGTGCAGGAGATCAGATTCTCAATTCCACCATCATCCCGAAGCACTTTTAAATTGTCAATCATCGAGTGCTTACTGAAAGCCTCACTTTGCGCTGGGTTCAACACCAGCCGGGCTGTTGTAAACAGTGCATTATCCGGCAAGACGCTGAATACCGTGTATCGGGGCTTATTATTTTCGATCTGGTCTCTGCAGTAGGCGTCGTTCATCAGCCATGTATCGCTGATAGATACGCCCCAAATTCCCTGGTTGTGGTAGGGTAAGTCGCGCTCAACGGCGAGTGATTTTTTATTGCCTTCCCAGTATTCCTTAATTCGGCGAAGCGTCTTGTAAAGATGTGCGCCCGCTTTCAGATATTCGTCCCATGTAATCTTATCGCCGAATTCATCAGACATTCCGCGCACGAGCATCTCAATATTGATGGGTATTCCCGTCTGAGCTGTAAATAGTGGTGATTCAAATGTAGTATCATTGCCAAGTGAGCGGGCAATTAAAGCCGGAAAGCTCAAATCTGTGCGATAAATTCCGCCATTTTTGAATCCCTGGGCCATACTGTCGCCAATGGCAACAAGCCGATGTTTATAAGAAGTCCGTCTGCTAAACACGTAATGAATTCATTATCTTTAAAGTCAACGCCTCGTAAGGTACAGTCAATTTAATAATAAATCAGATGTCAGAACCGAAAAACGACCTTCATAAATTTCGACAACAACGGAAGGAGATGAATGAGAAGATTCTTGATCTGAATCACCTTGGAATTAAACGATTTTTTAACCTTGATTCCAATACGTATAAAGATGGTGCACTGCCGTCTCAAACGAAAGAACTTCTCGGGCTTGTCGCATCAACTGTTTTACGATGCAACGATTGCATCGATTATCACCTGGAGCAGTGTGCTAAAACCGGGTCAAGCAAAGATGAGATTATTGAATCGCTGAATGTTGCACTCATGGTAGGAGGCAGTATCGTAATACCCCATCTCAGGCACGCTATTCATACGCTGGAACTACTTGAAGTTGAAGGTACGCTCTGAATGATGAAAGTCTCTGCATTAGCAACGATCATTATTGGATTGCTTTTTCCCATATATGGCTACACCCAGGTAACACCCGGTTCAGATAATCAGGGTATCAATCGTTCGTTTTATCCCTTAGCCGGATATTCTTCCGATTTTGGCTTATATGGCGGCGGTATCTATCAGCGAATTGATTATGCGAATGGTGTTCGTCCGTTTTTAACGAACACCATTATTGATGCAACAGGCTCAACAAACGGACTGTGGTCGGGTAAATTTGAATATGAACGGACCCGAATGTTTGGAAATCCATTGCGGTCGCGATATATCTTAAATGTCGAGAGAAATCCCATCAGCACCTATTTCGGAATTGGTAACCGTTCTAATTATTCAAGTGCTGAGTTTGAGGACGGCGTGTTTTATCTGTTGCAAAGACGCATTAACGCCCGGATTGAATTACGCAGACCGCTGTTCGTCGTCGAAAGGAAAGGTATGATTGAAGGAGTTCTCAGATTGAAAACCTCATATACAGATAATGACGAAAGGGGGGCAGACACCCGGTTTGTACTTTCACCACCGCTGGGTGCTGGCGGTGGGTGGGTGAATACAATCGGTGCAGGAGTTATATATGACATCAGAAATAGTGAATTTGACCCGAGATCCGGAATCAGAGCGGAAATAGGCGCGGATTTCTCACCGGTGGCTGCAGGCAACGATTACGGTTTTTCATCCTATTTTGCAGAGCTAACTTCGTATATCACTTTCATTGAGAATACAGTTTTCGCACAACGGATTGCTGCAGAACATAGTTATGGGGCCACTCCGTACTATGAATTGCCTGCGCTTGGAAATAAAAACGGTTTGCGTGGTTTTGCTGTGAACAGGTTTATAGGGAAAAGCTCTATGTTGTATATGGCGGAGGTAAGAAGCTGGCTTTTACGCGTGTTTGATGATCAGATCAAACTCGGAGGTCATATTTTTTATGATACAGGACGTGTTTTTTCAGAGGAGGACTCTGCCGCATTTTTTGATAGCTGGAAACGTACATGGGGCGCGGGCGGGGCCATGTCGCTCTTTAGTTCGGACCTTATTTTAAGAGGTGAGATCGGGTTTTCAGATGAAAGCTACAGAATTTATGCCGGTATTGGGTTCGCATTTTAGAGCGCAATAACGACTGACATCTGTTAATTTTGGACGAAGAAAGTAAAGGTTTAGTTATATATGAGAATAGGTAAATTATTGGTGACGGCTTCACCTGAGGCGTGTGGCGACATGAAGTACGTGCTGGAAGACATGCCGGATAATTTTCTGCATTCACCGTTGGAAGCGTACAAAGCTACAACTGAAAATATGGCATCCGGAATGCTCAAAAAGAACGTTGATAACTTTGCGTTTGTGACTTACGGCAATCTTCGGAATGCCATCTATTTTGAAAAGTGGATGACTGCGCAAGAGCTTCTGACTGATTTTCAAAATCTTGTCCATTTTTCACTCGATCGGCCTACATCGGAGTTTCTCGAATCGCGGGGCATACCGGCCATTCAGCCCAGGGAACATGCCAAACCGATAGATATTCTTGAATTCATGCTCAGGATTTCCCGTGATGGAAAAACACTTTATCCCTCATGCTCAAATAAAGCGGAAGAGATGCCGGGCCTGCTGCAGGAACTGGAAATGGATGTTGCTGAATTTACGGTATGCGAAGAGGTCGGTATGAATCCGGAGGATGTTGAATCTCTCAGAGATAAGATATCCGGCGATGAAATATCTGCCGTTCTATTTCATAATCGGTCGGCAGTAACTCGAACATTTGCCGCATTTCCTGATCTGAATGTAAAAAAACTATCTGTCTATTCAGGCAGTGCCGGTGTTACACAGCACCTGATAGGCAAAGGCATGGAACCTCATTACGAAGCGGAAGGATCATGGCCATCGATTGAACAACTTATAAAGGATGAGTTTTTAAGAGAGGCGTAGAACGGTTTACTTTAATTCAACAAGCGTACAGCCGGGGCCGCCGTGCTCCCAGGGCGCAAGATTGAAGCTTTTGATCTCCTCACGCTCTTCCAGGTGCTCGTGAACAAGTTTTTTTAGGATACCTTCACCTTTTCCATGCACAATTTCTACCTGTCGGAGACCACGACTGACCGCCTTGTCCAGGTAGAGCATGAGTTCTTTCACTGCTGCGTCACCCCGATATCCGCGAATATCCAGTTTGGATTTTACCGAGAGGTCAATCTGCTCTGACCCTCCGTAACTTCGCGTTTTCTGTTTCTTACTTTTCTCGGGAGGGGAGGATATGCTGATCTTGTTGATCTTCGATTTTATTTTCATGCCATTCACCAAAATAGTCGCCTGATTTCCTGAAATATTTACAACCTCACCGGATGTGCCGCTTTCCCCAACCGTCACGAAATCGCCTACTTCAGGCGCCTTCTCGGATGACTTATCCTCCATTCTGATGTCCAGATCGGCTTTACCGCGCTGAACAGCCTGCTTGGTGTCAAGAATGTTTTTTCTGGCTTCTTTAATTGTCTCTTTATCTTCCTTGCCCGCAGCAATAATTTTTTCCACCGCTGCTTCAATCCGCTTGTTAGCGGTTTGCATGATGCGCTCTGCTTCCTTGTAAGCCTCGTCGAGCTTCTTCTTTTTTTCCCTGTCGAACTCTTTCTCTTTTTTGTCGAGTTGTTCACGATGCTCGTCTGCCTCTTTTTTTAGTTTGTCGAGCGACTGACGTTCGGATTTAATGTCTTGAATCTGCTTTTCAAGTGACAATAGCAGATCTCCCATCCTGTTTTTTTTGTTGCCGAGAAGGTCCCGCGCGCGCTTCATCACTTCACCGTGAAGGTTCATCCGGTCAGCTATCTCAAATGCATAACTGCTGCCGGGCACCCCTTTTCTGAATCTGTACGTTGGGGATAGTGTCTCCTGATCGAACTCCATCGCGCCGTTTACGATATTTGGATGTTCGTGAGCAAACACTTTAAGTGAACCATGGTGAGTTGTTCCAATCACCTGAGCGCCATTATCTATCAATTGCTCTATAAAGGATTGAAACAGTGCACCGCCTTCATCAGGATCAGTGCCGGTTCCGGCCTCATCAATTAACACCAGTCCACCTTCGGAAATTAAATTCAGGGTATGCCTCATCCACTGAAGCCGTGATGAAAATGTACTCAAATCATTTTCAATAGACTGATCGTCACCCACGTCAATAAAAAGTCCGCTCAGAACCGGTAGTGATGAATCTGTTTGAACCGGCACAGGATATCCCAGTTGATGCATGTAGCAGATGAGTCCCACTGTTTTCATAGCAACGGATTTTCCGCCTGCATTTGGGCCGGTGATAATCAAACCACGCTCATTTTCGTCAAGTGAAAGCTGTAGTGGTACTACCTCATCGCTGTTTTTTTCCAGCTGGTTCTTTAAAACAAGGTTTGGGTTTCGGGCATTGAGAAGAGATAAACTGTGGTTAGGTGAGAGTTGCGGTACAGTCCCGTCAAGGTTAATTCCCAGCTGCACACGGCTGTTCAGGGCATCAAAAAAACCTATTGTTTTTATATTCTCCCCAAGTGTATCCGAATGCTGCCGAACAGTTGTCGTCAGGTCCCTGAGGATCCGTTCAATCTCACGTTTCTCATCCGCTTCAAACTCACGTATATCATTGTTTATTTGCAGTGCGTCAACCGGCTCAACGTATACCGTTTGGCCTGATGACGAAACATCATGGATAAACCCTTCGACCTTCCGTTTATATTCAGCCTGAATAGGCAAAACCATCCGTCCATTTCTGATTGTAGGGCCTTCATCTGAGCTCATGCCTTTGTCCCGGGCTTTTTTCATGAGCCGGTTGATCGTTTTCCGTAAATGTCCCTTGCGCCGGTTCATCTTCTTCCGGATCGACTGAAGTTCGGGGCTGGCATCATCTCTAAGTGCACCTGTATCCGTGATAACGCCGGAAATTTCTTCCTCAAGTGATTTCATCGGAATCAGTCGCTTTACGTACGGGGATAGGGCTTCTGCATTGATCTCGTCATTTTTAAAAAACTGTTTGATCAATCGGGCAAGCCGGGCATTTTCGTATACTATCGGAAATGACTCCAGAGAAAGCATAGACCCTTGAACACGTGCGCTGCTCAAAATTTCCCGAACATCTTTGAGCTGCTTCATTGGGTGGACGCCCTCTTTCTGTATGATTAAGAGCCAGCTCCGTGTTTGCTCATTGATCTCTTTAGTTTTCTCAGGTGTTCCGGCAGGTTGCTGATCCGTTAATCGCTCTTTGCCATACGGCGTATACGTATGCCTTATGGCTTCGTCAAGAATAAGTGTGAATCCAATCTTTTCGGGTAAACTGGGCGGATATATCTGCATAGTGGTATTCATTGTCAAAAGATCGGTATCTTAGAGCTCAATATGAAACGATTTACACTTGGATTATCCACGATGACGTGTGTAAGAGTACATTAACATTTTAAAATTAGTGTGTTTACGTTATTAATGTTACAGCTCAAAATTGGGTGTATATTTTTTGCGACGTAATTTTAATGTGTACTGCGTTTGCCAAGGGCATGCAAATGGCTTACTCAGGGTTCACAATGTACCCTTTTGTCGCCATTTCCATGTCGCCTTGTTCACATTGAAATTTCTTGGTGCATAATCCGGGTTACGAGGATTGTTCCCGTTTTTTAGCATATCGGTATTCAATAGGTTTTACAACAGTCCTGTAGTTTTGAATTGTAACCACAAATTTTAGCTATTTGTCGTTCATGCACTTTTAATTCACGGTTAACTACGACTCCTTTTTTATGCAGATCTATAAAGTTGATGCATTTACTGACACCCTTTTTTCTGGCAATCCGGCCGCGGTAGTTCCTTTGGATGTGTGGCTGAGTGTTGGAAAAATGCAGCAAATCGCCATGGAGAATAATCTCTCTGAAACGGCTTTTATTCTCAAAAATAGCGATACGACGTATGATATTCGTTGGTTTACACCCGAAACGGAGGTTGATCTTTGTGGCCACGCCACGCTTGCAGCGGCGCATGTAATCATGTCTCATTTGTATATAGACACTAATTTCGTTGTTTTTAATTCAAAGAGTGGAGAATTACGGGTCGATATATCGGACGGTATGTACTGGTTGGATTTCCCATCCCAGCCACCGAAACCTGTTTCAATGCCGAAACTTTTACCTGAAGCAATTGGTGCCATTCCAATCTTTGCAGGCTATAATGTTGATCTGATGGTGCTTATGGAGAACGAACAGATCGTACGTGACATGACACCCGATCTACAAATTATCAGAAATCTTGATGCGCGAGGTGTGATTGTGACGGCTGCATCAGAGAGAGAATCTACTGATTTTGTATCACGTTTTTTCGCACCTGCCGTTGGTGTCCCTGAAGATCCGGTTACCGGTTCGGCGCATACCTTGTTAACACCATTTTGGAGCAAGAAACTCGGAAAAAACAGGTTGAATGCTCTACAGATTTCAAAAAGGGGAGGTTCACTAACATGTATTGATGAAGGCGAACGGGTGAAAATTGGCGGTTCGGCGGTTACTTTTTTAACCGGCACAATCCACATCTGAAAGAATGTTACTGATCATCGGGCTTCTCATTACTGGAATTTTTACCGGTATTATTGCAGGGATTTTTGGGATTGGTGGTGGAGTTTTGTTCACACCAGTTTTATTCTTTGTATTTAATTCAGCCGGAGTTGAACAGCCTGTAGCCTGGACCATAGGGACATCTCTGTTCTGTACATTTACTGCAGCGCTGAGCAGTTCTATTCAGCAGAATAAGCAAAGAAATAGCTATCTGGCTGAGGGTGTGCGTGTAGGACTATTTGGAGCAATAGGCGTCTATTTCGGCAAACTCATTTCAACATCGGAATATTACACTGAGGAACTGTTTGTAGTGATTTTCGCATGTCTTCTCCTGGTTGTTTCATATATGTTCTATAAGAGAGGACAATCAGGAGGCATTGTGGCAGTCAAAGAAAAACCCATTTTATTCAAAGAATCGATAATTAGCGGACTCGGTGGAGGGTTTATTGCGTCTATAGCGGGTGTAGGCGGGGGAGTGGTTATCGTTCCCACATTGAATCTTAGTTTTAAAATAGATATCGCCAAAGCTGTAAGCATTTCATCGCTGGCAATTCTGATTATCTCACTATCGGGATGGCTACAGTTTGCATTTGATGCTGACGCTGCGGCAGGAGCCACTGAATACACTATTGGATTTATTGACTTTGGTACGGGTCTGCCACTCTTCCTGGGAGCATTTGGCGGTGGGTTCATCGGCGTAAAATCAGCACAAAAGCTACCTCAAAAAAAACGGCAGATATTGTTTTCTGTCCTTTCTGTTGTGGTATCTGCGCTCATGTTCTACAGTATTCTTTAGCGTAGTAGGGTCTTCTCACATAAAATCAGGGCAGAAGAATGGTCATGAAAAGCATGTGTGAGTCAATCCCGGGATTTTGCTCGCCGGTATTGGCATTTGACATGTGCTGGATACTGTATCCCAGCTGAATTTTGGAATTCTGAATGAATGGAAATTCCAGGCCGGCTCCTATATTGAGCAAGTAGTTAAGTGAGGCTCCGTCACCTTCAGGAAGTTTATCATTTAAAAATATTCCGCCTGCAGAGAATGAAGCAAAAGGGACTACAGCTCTCGATATTGTCATGGGTATTATCAGGTTGAGAGGAATAACTCCAATACCGATCCGGTAATCTTTTGGTCCGCTGACTCCGTTTACTGGGTAGTTCATACGATGGGTGAGGATTAATTCTGAACCCAGGCGCACATTGTGCCCCTTAAAAGAGAGCCTGGAATGCCAAAGTTGACCTCTTAATGAAAATGAACTGCTGTTCTCGATTTTACCCCAGGCAGCAAAACTATCAGGGGAGTAAATAGTTGTAATTCCGATTTTCAAATCGGTTTCGGTGCTAAGACCGATTGGGTCTGAAGCATGTATAATTTTTGGAATAACAATGATCATGCAAACTTGCAAAAGAGCCCCTATGAGAATCCCAGGGTTAGGTAATGAACGCCTCAAACCTTATTGCGATAAGAAATTATTGCTGAAATCCAGATAAAACACCAGCCTGCAGATGTAACGTACCATTGACCAAAAATTAAGAGTACAACAGTAATTGCGTAAATGACATGGTATACCCAAATGGGAGCTTCCGAGACTTTCTTTTGGGTTATCGCCCTGAAATTACTATTGATCAATGAAAATAATCGTGCAATCACCATCAGAGAAGTATAGATGTAAACAATGTAGGTGAGAACAGTCTGTTCATAAAATACAGCAAAAGCTATAACTATGAGTGCAAACAGATCTATTATAATTTGTTTAATCCACTCCATAATCAATTTAGAAGATAACGAACTGGAGAGCTGTTCCCTCTAAGATTGTAGCGTTTCATCAAATTAGAAAATTATTCGTTTTCCTGAAGTTCAATTACTTCTCGCGCCTGAAGACCTTTTTCTCCTTCAGCAATTGTAAATTCAACTTTTTGGCCTTCGGCAAGTTTTCTGAATCCATCAGACTGAATTTCAGAATAATGTACAAACACATCTTCTCCGTCCTCTCTGGTAATGAATCCATACCCTTTCCCATTATGAAACCATTTTACTGTTCCAACTTCTCTAACTTCTTCCATGGTAAATCCCATCTTAGTTCCCGGTGATAGTTTACAACAGCCTGATTCGTGATTGAATCAAAACCATCGCGATTAAAATAGTTTGTAAAAACCTTTTTAGCAATAATCAATGTAAAATTGATCATAGATTTTCCGTAGGTAATTTTCTCGGTATAAACCTGTTAGAAACTCCGGGTAGTCAGAAGTGTAAATATTAGCTCATAAATGCACTCTCATTAAAACTAAACACGTTCTTTATCTATTGTTTCAGTGACAAAATGCTGGAGTTTGGATTCATCTGGTTTGAGGAATAAAATGGTTTGAAACAGAAATTGAAATAAATCAGACCCTAAGAATGGACAGCTATGTTGAAAAAGTGAGCTTCAGGCAATGATTTTGCCTGACAGCCATTTGTTAGTTAGTCCGAACGTCTTCTTCCAGCGAGAAGCCTTCAATCCATAACCACTGCGATGAACGGTTGGCTGGTAATTCATCACGTACAGGAGAGATCCATTCAGTACCAATTCTATTTTGAATGTCAACAATGTAGCCGGTAAAAGATACAAGCTGTCCACGTCGGATAGATGTCAATTTATCTTGAATCTGCTCCGTTGCTGGTATAGCGTGTGTCATCATTAGGTGCTGATGAATATTTCCTCTCTGATAGGGGGGCTTTGTCATCTGAACACTATAGGAGCGGTCGTCAATTTTGACGAGCATCCGTGTCAGTAAATCTTCATCTGACATCCGATCCCATGAAAGCAGAAGATCCATTGGGGACATATGACTCATATCTTCAAACCAATACCTGTTCTTAGCGATAACCCGAACAGTTCCATTTATCTCAAACTTCGGTGTTATAATGAAGTTATCGGTCTCAATAGGGATGGGAAAGTCAATTTTGGCAACTTCGGGTTTGGATTCCGCAAGGATGCCCGGGCCATATCGAACGGGACGCTGTTCCCATAAGAGGTAGCAAAAAATGAGGACTATTATTAAAAAGATATGCTTTAGCATGGTCTTATAGCTTACTCACAGATTGGTTACTTTGTGAAACACAAACCCTAAATTAATTGCCGGACTCTTCAATCTTCTTTATTGCTACAATAAAAACCGTCCTTATAGTATAAACAAGAGAGCACAGGTACCTTATTGTTACAAAATCTGTGCATGATTATTACCACTATATTGAGGACCGAATAGAACAGCACTCTCTTCGGTTATCGGCCAAAACCCAATTAACTTAACGTTACCAGTTTGAAATGTAGATTCGGATCAGCTCTTTGGAACATATAGCGGGCATTTATAACATTGAGCACATGGTCAATAAAAATAACGGTTACTAAGGTACTTGAAGAGATCAATCGCCTGAATCTGCCGATTGAGGACAGATTAGACAATTTATGGTGTGTTATCCATTTTACTTCTTTTTATAAATCGGGCAATGGAAGCTCAGGAATTAATTGAAGCTCAACTGAACACCTGCCTGCAGAGATCTTGACGCTCCGGGTTCATAATAAAACCCACCGAACGCATTTATATTTACACTGGTCGCATATCTTATGTCAAATACGTTACCAACGTTAACAAATGGGCGTAAAGATGTATTTCCGCCAAGAAGCAGGGGTTCAGTTGTCCATCGAATGTTAGTTACGAGATAGCTATCTGTTAAGGCACTGTTTTGGCTGTCTGCCGGATATCTATCCGTAAACCTTGCGTCAATAGTGACGCGCTGAGACCATGGATTCAGTGAAAAAATCGCACCACTCTGGAACGAGGGGACTCCGGGCAGATCGTTTCCATCCAGTTCGCCACCGTTGAACGTAGCTCTCATAACGTTTGCCATTAGTTCAATGGAGTAGACAGGATGAGTTGAAAACTGAAAGGCAGTCTCTATTCCATAATGATCCGTTTTACCTTCATTTCTGAAAAATGTCGGGCCATCCTGTTCGGTTTGAAAGCTGATGAGTAGGTTCTTTACCTGCATTCGGTAGGCAGTAACATCAAAACGGGCATTTAAAGCAGGTATTGAGCCACGTATACCGCTCTCAAAACTAATAGCTCGCTCGGGATCAACACCCTGGTTGAACCCGTTGCCGCCGCCCGGCCGGTTGACCAGTTCAGTAGTGGTGGGCGATTCGAACGACGTGCTGAAATTTGCAAATAACTGTGACTTGTTAAATCTGTAGTTTAAACCGAGGCTTGGGTTCAGTGAAAAGAAATCGCGTTCACCATCAAGACTGTTCCCAAGTCCGTCTTCTGCTTTAAATGTGATCCAGTCTGCACGCACACCGCCGCTTAGTGTCAGTTTGTCTGTGACCGGAACTGCAGAACGGATGAACAGAGCACTGTTTACAACTGTTTCTGTTTGCTGTACGTCTATTTGATCACCACGCTCACCGTCAATATTATTTGTTTCTAAGCGGTCATCGTCCTGGATCTTTAATTCGGCACCGGCATCAAGTTCGAAGGGCAGAGATTGAAATGAGAATGTCCCCCTGGCGCCCCCGGCGTATCGCTCTAAGCCAATAAACCCAAACGGAAGCGGATTTTGGATATCTCTGTAGGTACCGTGTGTAGTAAGTTCCATCACGCCGGCCGAGAAGGTGTGCAGGTAGGAGAGTCCAAGCATTGCCTGGTCAAACTGCTTACCGGCACTTGAATTTTCAAAGTTTCCTCGTGCGGTTTTGGGTGCGTCCGCAAGCTGCGATTCCGTTAAAGCTCCGGGATGCTGGGCTTTGGGCATAGATGTGTAGTTTGCATTAAGCGTAAGTCGTCCGTTTTCGGATACACTATGTTCCACTCCGATACTGCTTCTGTAGAGTTGTGCTGCACTGTAGTTTCTATATCCGTCAGTTTCGAAATAGGTCGTATAGCCGTAAACCCGTGAGGATTCATTCGCATAGTTCCACTGCAGTTCCTGTTTCAGTGTTCCAAAACTGCCGCCGTAGCCGCGATATTGAAGAAGCGGCGCGTTCCGCTGAGGGACTGTTGATAGATAAAGGACTCCGCCACTGGAATTTCCCCAAAAGGTTGCAGAGGGGCCGCGCAAGAGTTCAACTTTTCTCACCATCGCAGGATCAATCATGCTCATGATGGTTTGGCCATCAGCTACCGTTAACGGCAAATCGTTGAGCAGTACCTGAACGCCACGTACGCCAAATGGCGACCTCCATCCCAATCCACGAATGGACATACGCTCACCCAGAGCATAGTTTTCGCGGTTGCTGATTGTCACACCGGGAATCGTGAAGGTTAAGTCATCCATCGTTGCCGCTGGTCTTGCTGCCATATCACTAGAATTCCTCAGCCGGTAGCTCAGCGACATTGGAGCTGTACCGATTGAGATAGGAGAATATGCAGCTTCGATGACAACCGGTTCAAGCTCTGCTTTCAGTGAATCAGGGATTATTTGAGCAAATATAGAAGCAGATGAGGATATAGAAATGAAAATGAATGATATGAAAACAATTTTTAAATACCTTCGTAGAGTGTTGTACATTAAGATCGTTTTTCCGTTAGGTTTGAGATATTTTGAATCTTGAATAGTAAAAAAGAATGCGCATTAGTTCAGGGTTGATAAACATATACTATGAGAACCTTTGAATCATTCCAATCATACTTTTTTTTACACTGCGAATGGATTATGTTGATCGGCGCTTTATTAGCAATGGCATTCATGAATCCGTACGAAAATAGCCAAACCCTCTGTCTCTTTGAAATTGCAGGAGTACCATTTTGTCCCGGTGAGGGTTTCGGCCGGTCGATTGCACTGATGGCCAGGGGAGAGTGGATCCTCTCTTTTCAAATGCATCCGCTTGGAATCCCGGGAACAATGATTATACTGCACCGAATTTACTGTATTTTTAATCGCAATCAATCAATCAAAACACTATGATGAAAGAAGCTCTCAAACATTTTCCAGAACTTGATGGCGAAGAACTCCAGTACGTTTCAAAATCTATAGAAGGCTTGTCTGAGGAGGAGCTCGAACTTTTCAAATCTATTTATAAAGCCCGGCGAAAAGATCCTGTCATCTTCATGATCATGATTCTACTCGGACTTGTGGGCGTTGCGGGTGTGCATCGGATTTTTATCGGTCAGATTGGTTTCGGCATTCTCTATTTCTTTACCGGCGGACTATGCTTGATCGGTACCATTGTTGACTTGATCAATTATAAAAATCTCAGCTTTGAATATAATCGAACGATAGTTATGGACGCACTGAACCAAATCAGGTAATGAATATGACACCCGACCGAGATGACACAAGGGAACTGCTGCACTCGTATGTAGCGTCAGAAAGCCTGCAGCTCCATTGCGAAATGGTTGCTACTGCAATGGAAGGCTATGCCCGTAAACTTGAGAAATCAGACAAAACTGCCGATACATGGTGGACGGCGGGATTACTGCACGATCTGGACTGGGAGAAATTCCCCGAAGATCATCCAAATAAAGCGGTAAAAGAGATTCTGCCGAATCACGATTATGACAAAGAGATCATCAGAGCCGTGGAGGCACATGCTCCTGACCGTACAGGCCGTCAACCGGAAACAGAAATTGAAAGGTATCTGTTTGCCTGTGATGAAATCAGCGGTTTTATGAAAGCTGTAGCACTTATGCGTCCGAACGGGTTTTCAGATATGAAGATTAAATCCGTCACAAAAAAACTGAAGGACAAAAAATTTGCTGAAAACGTACCCAGGGAAGATGTTCGTACGGGGGCAAATCTGATCAATTTAGAACTCAGGGATCATATTCAAAACCTGATTACGTTCTTCAAAGATCGGTATTAAGGGTTTTTCTGTTTTGGAGTGAGAATTGTTTACAACGCTGGTTTGTTAATGTAACAAAGGCAGTAAGGGAACCGTGCATCTGGTTTAGAGCAGGAGACCTGTTTTAAAAGCATTTAAACAGTATGAAATATCCAACATTTAAGGAGCTGGCAGCAGCTCTATTAATCTTAATTTTAGGTTTCTCGGTGGTTTTTAGCGTGCGATACTCACGCCTCTATAGTGATGAGTCGTTCACATTAAATGGAACAGTTGAATTGCTTGTGCATGAACGTATTGGACTTGAAGAACTCTACAGCTCTCTTGACTCACTCCAGGTCACTGTAGATTATGACGACCTGTTGTGGGCAGGAAATCTGCTTGGCTGGAGGGTATTCAGACCCGGTCGCTACGAAATTAATTCAACTATCTCTTATCCGGAATTACTTTCAAATATGGCCCGTGGCATTCAGGATCCGGGAAATGTTGTGATTCACAGCGGTATAAACCCAGGCATCTTGTCCGAACGGCTCGCGCAACAACTAAGAACGGACTCCCTTTCCTTTTCCAGGCAGTTTTCTGACAGTTCTGAGGTTGCGTTGGAACTGGGATTAACCGGCGAAGAGCTCTTTTCGAGAATGCTTCCGAATACCTATCAGATGTATTGGACCAGTACGCCGGAGGCTGTAGTCAGGCGCATTTATAGAGAATTTGAAGAACAAGTAGTCAATCAGCTTTCACAGGATATATCACAGAGTTCGTTTACACTCGATGAAATTGTAACACTTGCATCCATTGTCGAGTGGGAGGCGAGAGATGCTAACGAAAAAGCAAAAATAAGTGGGCTTTATCAAAACCGCCTGGATCGCAACATGCGGCTCCAGGCTGATCCAACCGTGATATATGCACTCGGTGAACGCCGCAGACTGCTTTACGAAGATTACAACTATGATCATCCGTATAACACCTATCTGAACTCAGGTTTACCACCCGGCCCGATCACAAACCCTGATCTGAACTCTATACGTGCAGTACTGAATCCGGAGGAACACGACTACCTGTTTATGGTTGCCACGCCTGAGGGACAGCACGATTTTAATGAAACGTTTGATGAACACAGAGAATCAAGTGAGAACTGGCGGCGCTGGATAAGAGAACAGTACCGAATTAAAAGAGAGATGGAGAGGGAGGATACGGAAATGCCCTGAGTAGACATGTCATTATCTCCTCCGATTAGCTTTATAATTATGTCAGTAAATTCACAACATCTAAAATCTGATAAATCTTCAATTTTCAGCAATTAATCTCATCATTTCCTCCAGCTTTGTCCGCTGGACGTGCCCTGGCTCGTATAGTTGCTGCAATGATTCGTAAGAGGGCAAAAGATAGTCAGAGGCATTGCTGTATTGATGCTGTTCAATAAAGTACTCACCTGCTGAAAAATTCAGGCGTGAACAGCTTTCGGATGTAGTTCCGCGCATCTCAAGGCAGGTGACAGATGCCTTATGATAGGTTTTTGCAGCCAATGCAAGATTGGCGGACCGATGATGAAGTTTGGCAAGTAATACCAGTAAATCAGGATATGAGGGGTGAGCGGATCCGGCATTTTGGATGATCTCAACCGCTTTTAAGCTGTTGGTTAGTGCCTCGTCAAATCTTCCGATATCGTAGAGAAGTTCGGCGAGGTAGTGGTAGGATATACCAACTTGAGGGTGATCAGCTCCCAAAACTTTGACCCTTGCTTCAATTGTTTCAATTCTCATCTGCTCGGCCATTTCATACATCTCCAGCTTGTGAAGGGAGTACGCCATGCTCGACATGGTTGACAGACGATATGGGTGATCTTCCCCATAAGCCAGTCGAAATATTTCCGATGCTTCCCGGTATAAATCTAACGCCTCTTGATAGTCGCCTTTCAAAATCTTTATATAACCCAGGTTATTTAGCGCTTCCGCCAAATCTGCGTCTTTCGGTGCAGAGACAAGGCGCTGCCGGTTTACAACCTCTTGAAAAAGTGAATCCGCTGTATTAGAATCCCGTGATATATAGGCCTGTATAGCAGCCAGATCTTCAAGACTGTGGATGGTTAATGGGTCGTTTTTTCCCAACATACGTTCCCTGCTACTTAATGCTAAGCGATGGAGAGAATCAGCTTTTGGCAAGTTTCCCAACACTCTGTAATTCACTCCAAGTCTGGCTTGCAGATCTGCTGCCAATAGGCGATCAGGGTTTTCTTGTCCCTCTGTTTTTGCAAGAGCAATTTGCAGAATTTTAGTGCTTTTTTCATACTCTCCAAGGTTATGAAATATGCGCCCAAGTAAAGAAAGTAAATTGAGTTGGAGCACGCTGTCAAGGCCGGGTTCAAGCGATTGTTCCACTCCGCGGGTAAGTATTTCCGAGATTGTAATATCGGTTCCTTGTGCTACCTCAGGATCACCGGTTTCAAATAAATCTGCCAGGAAATCGCTGACCTGCTCTGCCCGTTCTGCTTGCAAAACGGCCTGTTGCGCATTGATATTTGCAAGACGTGCCTGCCAAAGCGTAGCAATCACGCCACCGGCAAGCACCATCAGAATAATGGCTGCTGCAAGTACAGTCCATCGGTTTCTGTACATAAATTTTTGGCAACGATAAGCCATAGTGTCCTGCCGCGCAATAATGGGCAGGCCGTTTTGATAGCGTTCCAGATCATTTGCGAAGATTTCAACCGAGGTGTAACGTTCGTCAGGATTTTTGCGAAGGGCATGCGTGGTAATCGCGTCAAGATCTCCTTTCAGCGTTTTAAAAAGTTCACCTGGTTTGATGGCTCTCTTAGCTGCAATATCCAATTTTAGCGCTTCATCACTGCATGCAGAAAAACGATGACCGGGCAGCGGTGGATTTATGTTAAGGATCATATTCTCGATTTCACGGAACGTATGTTCATCCAGATCAAATGAATGGAGGCCGGTGAGAAGGTTATATAAAAGCATTCCCAGCGAATAGATGTCACTTGCTGTGGTCACCGGACCACCGGATACCTGTTCGGGTGAGGCGCATTCAAGGCTAAGCAATCGCTGGCCAGATTGGGTAATCAGGACTGATAGTTCATATAAATCGGGATCGAGCAGTTTGGCGATACCAAAATCAAGAATCTTAATAGTTCCGTCTTCGGTGACCAATATGTTGTCAGGTTTTAAATCCCGGTGAACCACCAGGTTCTTATGGGCATATTGTACCGCCTGGCAGATGCTCCTGAACAGTTCAAGGCGCTGGTGAATTGTCAAGCGTTGCCGGTCGCAATAGGTAATTAAGTGCTCTCCCTCAACATATTCCATAACCATGTAGGGAATTCCCCCGGTCGTCACACCGCTGTCAATAAAACCGGCGATTGCGGGATGATGCAGCCCGGCAAGGATCTGTTGCTCGATTTTGAATCGCTCCACATGGGATGTAATCACCAGGCTTTTGTGAAGAATTTTCAATGCCCCAACCTGGTGAATACCAGATTCATCTGTACGCTCGGCTTTATAAACGCTGCCCATACCACCCCTGCCAAGAAGGTGTTTCAACCTCCACCGGCCAATTGTTTCACCCTGTAGGTAAACATCCTTTTCTGACGCAGACCCGATTGTATCCCTAAGTAAGGCCTCATTACCTGCTAGGTATCTATTAAAAGTATCCTCATCACCCTTGTTATCTTCAAGTGTTGCAAGTAATTCATGAATTTCTTTGAGCAAATCTGGATCATTGCCGCATACGTCATTTATGTAGGTTTGCCGTGTTGCTTCCGGATGTGTTAGTGCTACATCCAGGATCAGACTGATTTTTTTCCATCGTTCTTTATCCACTGTCCGGCCTCATCAAATATGATACGGTTGAATTGGAAAGCACTCACATCGTCTCGGGAACTCGCAAGGATTTACCCCTTACCAACAAGAAAATCATGCATCTTTTGCAGGAGAGAATCCCTATTCTATATACATATTTTTCTTATCAGTTAACCAGCATTCGCCAAAATTTTTTTCTGGATCTACAGGGACCGTTGTGGGTAAATAAGATTTTATCAACATGCTTAAGTATTCCAATATATTTGGAGAATGAAAATCCTGCTTCAGGAGAAACTTTAGGCCCCAAACTTTTCGCCGCGGGCATCCCCCTTGGGAAATTCATCCCGAAGGATCGGATTGAATTGGAAAACAGTCAATGATCAATTGACCTGGTTTACTTCTACAGTGCTTCCGGTGGAACCGCGGAGAGCGAGGAGTGACGCAAAGGGATAAAGAGTGGGATACAAAAATCCCTTAGCGATCTTGGCTGTTTATTCAATCGTCACAGGATATTACGAAGTCTCTTCATTCAGCTCACGGGTCTTCGTGAATCATTGTAACCTCGTGACTATTCACCCGGGCCGCTGGCAAATTTTAAGCCTCGCATTATTACCACAAAGACGCTAAGATCCCAAAGGAACACGAAGGTAATCGTGAAGAAGTTCTTCGTGAACCTTTGTGCCATCGTGACTTCGTGGTCAGAAAAAAGATCCAATTATTGAATAGATCTATTTTTCATTTTCCAATAAAGTTAGGAAAACAAATGCGAGGCTTGGTTCCTTATATGCAATCTTCACTCAAACTTTACTGTAGATCCCCCATTTTTTCTACTTCAATTCTTTCAGAAGCCAGACACGCGCTTTAAGCCATTCGCGGTCCACGGTGCGAGTTGATATATTCAGTACTTCTGCGATTTCGGGGATACTCATCCCGGAGAAAAAACGCATCTCCACCACCTTGCTTTTTCGTTCGTCGAATTGAGCCATTTCGTCAATCAGCCGGTCCAGCTCGGTCAGGTGTTCGGCGTGTTTTTCAAGGTCTATCTCCTCTTCATGAAGGGTGAGATGATGCTGTCCACCACCACGTTTCCCGGATAGCTTCTTGCGTGAATAATCAACCAGGATATGGCGCATGCAGCGTGAGGCAATTGCATAAAAATGGGCACGGTTTTTCCACTCTCCATCGGTGTAATCGAGCAGTTTTATGTAAGCCTCATGTACAAGAGCGGTTTTTGAAAACGTAGATTGTTTGCCAAACTGTTGATGAGATATATGGTATCGCGCAATATCCCTGAGGTGATCATAAACGGTTGAAAACAGCTCGTTATAGGCCTGATTATCCCCATCGCGTATATGGGTTAGCAGCAGCGTAATGCGGTCTTTATCTGCCATGATAGAGTGGCTGTTTCACCTGGATCACCGGTCTGACTATTCAGTAGGGGTTTATACATCAAAGTAACACTTCTCCCAAAACTCAGGAAATTTATTTTTTTACGTATGTCGCGTTCCTGCCTTCACTCACGTATATATAAGAAAGGGCTGTCTACTGGATCACTCTTTTTTTCAAAGTAAATAAACAAAACCATAGAGTTCGAAACTTCAATATGGTGAACCATTAATCTAAATTCAGAATAAAATGAGTAAAGTAAACTGTTCAGGTATTACGTCAGGATTTATAAAAGTAGCTGGTGACTTTGTGGATGACTATCAGGAATTCCGAAAGGAAGCCGCTAAAATAATTGTTGATATCGTCATTCCAGATCTTGCAGGTTCAAAAGAAGCACTGGATAAACTGATTGATAGTGCCATTGATTTGCAAACCAAGCTGTTTAAGTCGTACGGTGTAGCAGTAGGCGAAGGTAAAGGAAAAATCGGCCCCCGATGTTTAATAATACCCACCAAGAAAGTGACAGGATCACTGAAAACAGAACGGGAGTTTCATTTTGCACTTTGTCCCTTCGATAAGGTTACTGTAACAATTAAAAAAACTGATGGGAAAGGCGGAGCAGATATTGCTGCTTGTGTCAAATATCCGAGTGGCGAGCATTTCAATGAAAAGAGAAAATCGATTTCAAAAGGCAAGGATAGCAAAGGTGAGTCCGTGAAGTTTGTCTTCGCTGACATGGCTGAAAAAGTACTCACATTAAGGTTGGTTCAAACGGGCTTTGTTACGGATGTTTGTCACTATTCGGTTTCGGCAGAGGGAGAATTCAATAATGACGCCATGAGAATTTTGAATAAGAATTCGGCCTCAAAATCAAGGGCTACCACCCAAAGGGCTGTACGGCCGGTATAAACCGATGGAGTTTTAATTCATAAGTGGTATAATTCCGAGGCTGTCCAAAAAGTATTTCGCCCCGGAATCCGCTTAAATAATTTAGGAATCTTCTTCTGACTCACCCTATTTCCCTCTCTATCTAATAGAGAGGGATTTAAAGTCTAAATTATTTAAGCTTAGCAAATTATTATGTTCCTTTTTGGACAGCCTCAAAAAGATAAGAGTCCCCCTTTCCTCATCGGAATCCATGCAAGAGAAGGGGGAAGCTATCCCGACAGCGGTCGGGATATCAGGGGGGGATGACACATAACTCAACTTCCGCAAAAGTTTAAAAATCGGCCTCGATTGACCTTAAACGATGATTAGTAGGCGCTACAAACTAAGTATCCTTCATTGTTGGACTTATGAAGCACTAAAGATTGATGATTGAGTAAAGACAGCCCTGCCCCTACTAGTGCCGTTACTACTAAATTCATTTAGTTTAACTTACAGCGAAATCTGATGCATTTCCCGGAAAGGATAAATTTGCATACTTATCTTATTTACTGGTAAAGGTAATAGAGATCCCCGTAGGGGAAAAGGGCGTCAGCATCAATATGGGGCTCTGCCCCGAGATAGTTCATTGAAGAAGCCCTCAATATACATGAGCTTCTTTTTTGATGTCGTGATTTGGCATCGCTTCACGTATTTACAATTGAGGGATGGTTATCTGATCTCTCATCAATCAAAAATTAATAAATCAACAAAATTCACTTCAAGTTAGGAGACATTATGAACCAAAGAATTTTATTATCAAACCCAACGAAACTGCGAAGCAGCTTTTTTCTGAATTGTATAAAAGGACTTCTTCTCCTACTGTTACTATTCACTGCTACATTACGGGCAACGGCTCAACTACCGGATTCCCTGTGGACAAAATTCTATGGCGGTATCGACTACGATCGGGGGAACTCAATGATCCAGACTTCAGACGGTGGATTAGCTATTATTGGTGAGTTTGGTGGATTCACAGAAGCTGGAATAAGAAGGAAAGGACAAGTTTGGCTCGTTAAGACAGATGCATCAGGCGATACACTGTGGACAAGAAAGTACAAGGGATCCGATTATGATTTAGGAAATGCTGTTCGGCAAACGGCCGATGGCGGGTATATCTTAGCGGGATATACGCCCGGAGGCCGTTTTAATGCCGTTGATGCCTGGCTCATCCGTACAGATGCTTTTGGAGATACGCTCTGGACAAAGACTTATGGAACAGACGCTGAAGAATCAGCCAATGATGTGATAGAAACTGCCGACGGAGGGTTTGTCTTTACAGGATTTGCCTGGTCCTCCAAAAGTTCACGAGATCGAGATGTTTGGTTAGTTAAAACTGACTCGGTGGGCGATACACTCTGGACAGGACGATTTTACTCCGGCGATGCGGAAAATGTTGGAAATAAAGTACTGGAGACAAATGACGGGGGATATGTTGTAGTCGGGACTACACAGATACGTGGCCAGAATGAAGACTTGTTTCTGATCAGCACCGATGAAGACGGAGACGAACACTGGACGAAAACCTATAATAAAACAGATGGTTCAAGAAACGGAATAGATCAAGGACGGGATATTATTGAATTAGAGGATGACGGTTTTATGATTCTTGGATTTTCCGATACGAATAGCTGGCTGTTAAGAACCGATACCAGCGGAGATACACTTTGGACAAAAGAACTCTCCATAAACGGGGAATCATTTGCACAAACACTCGATGGTGGTTTAGTAATAGCCGGTGGAGGGGTGTTACGAGCGGATAAACTTGGTGAAGCTCTTTGGGAAATTCAAAATCTGAAAGGTATTAGCAATTCGATTGAACAAACAAGCGACGGCGGGTACGTAATTTCCGGATACAACCTTAATTATGAAAACAATACCCTTGAAGATTTATGGATTTTCAGGTTAGGCCCAGATGGATCTGTAACATCCAATCAGCCCGATAACGAAATTCCAGTGATTGCAAATCTTCATCAAAACTATCCAAATCCTTTTAATCCGGTTACGATTATTGGGTATGATCTGCCGGCAAGCGGGAATGTGCGCCTGGAAGTGTTTGATATGATCGGGCGGCAGGTTGCGCTGCTTGTGGATAGCCCTGTAACAGCGGGGCGACACCAGGTAAGCTTCGACGCTTCAGGCCTTTCAAGCGGCATCTACATTTACCGCCTACAAATTGAAATGGGTGTAGAAGCCGGTCAGGTATTCTCAAGGAAACTAACGGTGATTAAATAGTGGGAAGTGATTAGTCTTTTTAAATGACAGACATAATTTCTTCTAATCGCTGATCAGTAAAAAGAGTGAAACGCCAAATTATTTTCGAATAGAGAAGTCCCGGATGTATGATTCCGGGGTGCAATACTGGAGTGGTGGGTAGATACCGAATGTGGTCGGTGCCTAATAAGGCGATATGCCTAATCAACAGACATACGCTCAATGGCCCTTGGTGTTAGTGGCCGGATGTATACGTGTTGGTTAATCCTCTGGCCCTCCATATCGATGATAATCGCCAACCCATTGTAGGGATCTCTTGAGCGAATGGAATGCGTAAGTTGAGCGGGATTGGCTGCAATTGAAAGACTTTCAAATAAAAAATTACCGATATCGTATCCGAGTTTGGAAAACTGATCGGCATCAAGTCCAAATCTGGTCTGAAAATCCTCTTCAAAAAGACGGGTCGCGCTGGTATCGCCTGCTTCACTAAATGACTGGGAGTAGTAAATCTCAAAGTTCCTCTCTTGCCAGCCTGATAAGTTTGCACTTTGCCACTCTTCGGATCCCAGAATGATCATATCATTGTTAAGCACTTCCAGGTCGGTCATCAGCAGGCTCATAAGCGTGTTGGCGGCCTGACCTGTAAACGGTGCATAAATCGCCTCGGTTGGAATATAATTTAGTGAATCGGCTTCGACAGAATTATTTGTAAATACCTTGGTAAAGTCTGTAAGATCATATCCAAAGGATGAAAAATCTTCTTCGATATAGTAAGATACGAATGCCCCAAGTCTTTCGGCTTCACGCCTGAAACTTCGGGCGGATGCTGTGCCTAAAGCATCATTTGGTGTGATTACGGCAAGTGTATCGAGGCCGAGCTGCCGAACGGCGTGCTGGGCCATACGTTTTCCATGAACTTCAAACGTCGGGTTCATCTGAAACGTGTAATTATAATCCAGGTTGATCTCATCAGAATTTGCCAGTGGGGCAATCATAGGGACTCTGTATTTCTCCGCCAATCCCGCCATTCGTATAGCGGTTTCTGAATACAGGGGGCCGATAACAGCATCAGAAATACCTCTCCATGCAACGTCGTGAAAAGATGTAGTAGTAGAATCAGGGTTACGATGAGAGTTTCTGAAATTCAGCGATATTTTTTTATCTGTATTCTGACTATTAAATTCTTCAGCCGCCAGTGTAATCCCGTAGTACAAATTACGCGGAACGATCATATCAGTGCCGGGTTCTTCATCTCCTGGCAGTATCACGCCAACATTGTAAACCATACCATCCGGAGCAGTCAAAGTAGATTCTTCCTTCCCGTTACTTCCGGGTCTGACCGGCCTGTCGAGTTCGGATGCTAAGGTTGCGCGCTGATCTTCTTCAGTGACTCTTTCTAAAAGGACTGAAACAAGCGCGCTGTAATCCAGATGGTCTACTATACTGTAGGACGATGTAACCACATCTTTCGCAACAAAAAGATAATCCGTTGATTGAATTATCTGAAATCGTTGGTCAAGAGTGAAAAACCGCAACATCTGTCTGTAAAATCGTTGAGCATCTACTTTTGCACGACCGCGCTCTTCGGATATGACAAGCCCATGCAGAAGATCGATACTTTTGGGATAATTTTTCATCCGGAAATTAGAAAGCCCCAGGGTAAACTCGGCTTCCTGGCGATAGGAAATTTCATCAGACGCCTTGATTGCCCGTTCGAGGTAGTCGTTTGCTTTAAGATAGTTTTGGAGATTGAAATGACTTTTCCCTGCAAAAAGAAGTGAGCGTTCATCATTAATCGAGTTGAATATTTTAAGAGCTTCTTCATACTGCTGCTGCTCATAGAGGGTCAATCCTTCTTCGAATGTTTGACTATAAGCTGAAACAGAATAGATGCAAACAAAAAGTGTGAGTGTAATAAATCGTTTCATGGAGGTCATTTGTGTTCAGTAAAATGAATACCAAGGAGATGAAAATGTTCCAATCTAATTGATATAAGCACAGTCAGGCAGTGATTTATAAAAAAATATAAAGAAATTGGTTACTTCATTGTGGAGAAAATACTCTATTCCCATTCAATAGTCGCCGGAGGTTTTGAGCTTACATCATACACAACTCTGTTGATCCCTTTCACTTCATTGATTATTCGGTTACTGACAATCGAAAGAAAATCATAAGGCAGGTGGGCCCAGTCTGCTGTCATGCCGTCCAGGCTCGTGACAGCTCTCAAAGCTATTGTAAATTCGTATGTTCGTTCGTCTCCCATCACGCCGACTGACTGAATGGGAAGAAGAACTGCGAGTGCCTGCCAGACGTTGTCATACAGGTCGTACTCACGCAGAGAATCAATAAAGATAGCATCGGCCTCGCGAAGCAAAGCAAGCCTCTCCACTGTAATATCGCCTAATATACGTATTCCAAGCCCGGGTCCGGGAAACGGATGACGGCCAATAAATGATTCGGGGATGCCAAGTTCGCGACCCACATTGCGGACTTCATCTTTGAAAAGCTCACGAACAGGCTCAACAAGCTCCAGGTTCATTTTTTCCGGAAGTCCGCCTACGTTATGATGCGATTTGATGGTTGCTGATGGCCCTTTGAAAGAAATACTTTCAATCACGTCTGGGTAGAGGGTGCCTTGCGCCAGAAAGGTGTATTTACCATCATCAAGTACCTCGCGATCGAATACATCTATAAAAGTAGAACCTATAATCTTTCGTTTATCTTCAGGATCAACAACTTCTGCAAGGTTCTCAAGAAACTCCTTCGAAGCATCAACGCCTTTTACGGGCAGGTTCAAATGCTCAAGATAAGTGCTGAGTACATTATGAAATTCATTCTTACGCAGAAGGCCGTTATCAACGAATATGCACTGAAGCTGATTGCCGATAGCCTTGTGCAGAAGCGTAGCAACTACAGTTGAATCGACACCACCGGAAAGGGCACAGAGCACGTTTTTATTCCCTACCTTTTCCCGGATTTCACTGATCTGAGTTTCAATGAATGATGCAGCTGTCCACGATCTTGAGCAACCACAAATATTATCAACAAAATTTTTGAAGATGGTTGTTCCTTCATCTGTATGTACAACTTCAGGATGAAACTGTACGCCAAAAATGTCTTTCGTTGTATGGCGCACGGCGGCTACAGGCGCGTTGGATGTATGTGCAATCGTGCGGTAAGATCCCGGGAGATCCATAATATGATCGCCATGACTCATCCACACCGTTGACTGTTCTTCAAGGTCTTTGAGGAGGTCGGAATCGTCATCCACGAGCAGGGTGGCCCTGCCAAATTCCCGTTTATCTGCTTTTTCAACGGCGCCGGGATGAATGGCTTGGGCAAGTGACTGAAGGCCATAACAAATCCCAAGTACCGGCAGATCCAGATCAAGATAACTCAGGTTTAGTTCAGGAGCATCATCATCAAAGACACTGCTTGGACCGCCTGACAGTATAATGCCTTTAGGAGGGTGGTCTATAAAAGAGTCGGGGTTTGTATTGAACGGATGTATCTCACAGTATACATTCAGTTCACGTACACGACGTGCGATGAGCTGAGTGTATTGAGATCCAAAATCGAGGATTAATATCCAATCATCAGTATGTGAATTCATTCAGTAAAATTGTCCGTCATTAATCGATTACATCCTGGTAATCATCGGCAGATAAGAGATCCTCAATCTGAGACGTATCGGATACCTTGATTTTCACCATCCAGCCTTTATCGTACGGATCGTTGTTGACCAGTTCAGGGTCATCTTCAAGATCATCATTCACTTCAATGATTTCTCCGGCAACAGGAGCAAACAGTTCGGAAACCGTTTTAACGGCTTCTACTGTACCAAATACCTCATCTTTATCAAACTCAAACCCTTCCGGTTCCAGCTCAACAAATACGATATCTCCGAGTTCACCCTGTGCAAAATCGGTAATTCCAACCGTTACGGTTCCATCGCCGTTGTCGCGAATCCACTCATGTTCCTGAGTATATTTAAGCTCTGATGGTATGTTCATAGTGCTCCGTTAGTGTTCCTTATCGGGGTTAAATTTGAAAGATTTTTCGAGATAATGCGTATTGAATTCACCTTTCTGAAATCCTTCATCATCCATTAACTGCAGATGGTACGGGATGGTGGTTTTGATGCCTTCTACAATAAATTCCTGAAGGGCACGCCGCATGCGTTTAATCGCTTCGTCCCGGGTAGGGGCACTAACGATGAGCTTGGCGATCATGGAGTCGTAGTGAGGCGGAATTTTATAGCCGGCATATGCATGAGTATCCACCCGTGTACTGTGGCCGCCCGGAATATTAAATACAGTTGCTGTTCCGGCGGTAGGCCTGAAGTTATGGGCCGGATCTTCTGCATTGATACGACACTCTATAGCATGACCGCGCATTTTCAGGGGAGAAGTATCAATTTTTTGACCGTCGGCTACCCTTACCTGCTCCTTCACAAGATCAATGTAGGTAACTTCTTCAGTTACGGGATGTTCTACCTGTATCCGTGTATTCATCTCCATGAAGTAGAAGTTATGGTCGTGATCCACAAGAAACTCAATGGTTCCGGCTCCTTCATAGTTAATCGCCTTACCGGCTTTAACAGCCGCAGCACCCATCTTTTCGCGAAGTTCAGGTGTAGCAACAGGTGATGGAGCTTCTTCAAGTACTTTTTGATGGCGTCTCTGAAGTGAACATTCACGTTCGCCCAGATGGATGACATTACCGTGCTGGTCGCCTAAAATCTGAATTTCAATGTGGCGCGGATTCTGGACAAATTTTTCAATATATACATCCGGGTTACCGAAAACCGTAGAGGCTTCGTTTCGGCATGTTTCGAATGAATGTTTGAACTTCTCTTCGCTTTCCACAACTCTCATCCCGCGACCGCCGCCGCCTGCACTGGCCTTGATAATAAGTGGAAAGCCGGTATCCTTTGCTACTTTTTTTGCATCCTCATACGTGGGTACAATTCCATCGGACCCAGGAACAACAGGAACGCCGCTTGCAATCATTGTTGCCTTGGCCGTTGCTTTGTCGCCCATTTTAGCGATCATTTCGGGCGACGGGCCGATAAATTTAAGTTCGTGTTCAGCACAAATGCGGCTGAATTCAGCATTTTCGGAGAGAAAACCATAGCCTGGATGTATTGCTTCTGCGTTGGTAATTTCAGCGGCAGCAAGGATAGATGGTATCTTCAGGTAGCTCTCTTTACTTGATGGAGGGCCGATACACACTGCTTCATCAGCAAACTTCACGTGAAGGGAATCCTGATCGGCTGTAGAATAAACCGCAACCGTTTTAATTCCCATCTCCTTACAGGTTCGAATGACCCGAAGAGCAATTTCTCCTCTGTTAGCAACCAATATTTTATTAAACATGGGCAGGGGTTACGATTTTTTGATAATAAAGAGAGGTTGATCAAATTCTACAGGCTGACCGTCACTGACGATCACTTTTTCTACTGTGCCTGAGAATTCAGCATCGATTTCATTCATTATTTTCATAGCTTCAATGATGCATAGTGTGTCTCCGGCACTCACTTTGTCTCCGACTTGTACGAATGCTTCTGAGTCGGGGGAGGCAGCCCCATAAAATGTTCCTACAATGGGAGACTTAACTACGTCGCCATCTGGCTGCGAATCGGTTTCGCCACCGGATTCTCCCTTCTGAGGCGTAGACTGTTGAGCCGATTGAGCCTGTGGTTGAGGCGCTGCCTGAGGCTGTGCCGGCGTCTGGTACTGTAGATTTGCGGCCGGTGTATCCGACTGTTTTTTCACTTTTAATTTAAAATCTCCTTCCTCAATAGATACTTCATTGGCATCGCTGTCAGAGATTAAATCAAGAAGGTTTCTAATTAATTTTAAGTCCATAGTGGTCATCGGTTATTTTTATTTAGCTCGTTCGAGGTATTCACCTGTTCGGGTATCAACCTTGATTTTTTCACCCTCATCAATAAACAAGGGTACTTGTACAATAGCTCCGCCGGAAATTGTAGCTGGTTTGCTGCCGCCCTGCGCTGTGTCGCCTTTTAATCCGGGATCTGTTTCAATCACTTCAGCTTCTATTTGATCAGGGGGTTCAGCATATAGAATTGTGTCGTTTTCAACATCAATCACAAGTGTACAGATCATGCCATCAGAGATAAATTTTTCTTTTTCAACCCGGGCTGCTTCCAGAGGAACCTGCTCGTATGTTTCTTGGTGCATGAAAAAGTACATATTTCCATCCAGATAAAGAAACTGGTAAGGGTGGCTTTCTATTCTGACGGATTCGACGTTTTCGCCGGACCGAAAGGTTTTATCGATGTTTTTTCCATTCACAACACCTTTCAGTTTTGTGCGGACAAAGGCAGGGCCTTTCCCCGGTTTTACGTGCTGAAACTCAATAATCGTATAGATCTCGCTATCCTGAATGATATTGAGTCCATTTCGAAAATCAGAGGTACTAATCTTAGCCATAGCAATACGTAATTATAAATTTTTATCAAAAATACTGCAGTTGTTCATTGATAACAAACCTGTCTTTCAGCTCAGACGAATCAGCCGCTAAAGAAAGAACTGTAGATGGTCTGAATGAGAATAATCAGGATGATTAACGGACATATATACTTTACTGACACAGACCATGCTTTGGCAAAGAGTGTGCCTTTGACTGTCTCGAAACCATGCCTCAACTCCTCGATGGCATTTTCTGTTTTCCAGACATAACCCAGGAAAATACAGATTAATAACCCGCCAAGGGGCAAGCCTATAACACTGAAGGTAAAGTCGATTGTGTCGATGAGAGCTGTATTGAATGAAATGATCAGTGAAATTACCAAAATCCCAAGCCCGACGTAGAGGGCAGCTTTTTTTCGTTGGATCTTATGTTCATCAATCACATAAGAAACCGGTACTTCAAGCAGTGAAATAGTGGAGGTGAGGGCTGCAATACTGAGTAAAGAGAAAAATAGTACTCCGAATATGAGCCCGGTTATTCCGCCCATTTGTGCAAACAGTTCAGGCAAGAGTTGGAATATCAAGGCGGGGCCGGCGAGGAAATTTCCGTCCGCATCAAAGATCTGTACACCCTCTGCCTGCGCCATATAAATTGTTGGTAGAATAAGAAGCCCGGCCAGGAACGCAATTCCAACATCCGCGAGTGTCACAAACCCGGCTGCTTCAACGATATTTTCTTTTTTACCGAGGTACGATCCATATGTTATAATAGCACCCATACCCAGGGAGAGAGAGAAGAAAGCCTGACCCATTGCTGCCAAAATAAGCTCCATGTTAATCATGGAAAAATCGGGATACAGATAAATTGCAACTCCTTTGCCTGCTCCCGGCTGAAAGAGTACGTAAACGGTCATAATTATCAAGATTAACAGCAGAAGAGGCATCATCAACTTTGTAGCACGTTCAATACCTTTGCTCACCCCACCCCGGATGATACCAATAGTGCAGGCCATAAATAGTATTGCGAACGCAGCATTAACATTGCCGTTTTCAAAGTCTGCCAGATAGTTGGCCGTATCCTGCATGCCTGCGTGTACAAAAATTTCAACAAAGACGTGGCTGAAGGTCCAGCCTGCAATCACCGTGTAAAAAGAGAGGATCATCACGCCACACAGTACGCCCCAAATCCCCACAAGTGGAAAGAACTTATTTGTACTCAGAGAGCGAAATGCCCCGACAGGATTTTTCTTTGAACTTCGGCCGATTGACAGCTCGGCAATCATGATAGGAAACCCAATCAAAAAACAACAGGCAAGATAAATAAGCAGAAAAGCGGCACCGCCGTTAGAGGCTGCTTCGGTTGGAAATCTCCAGATATTACCCAAACCAACAGCTGAGCCTGCCGCCGCAAGTATAAAACCTAGTTTCGAATCCCAGTTTCCGCGGGAATTAGTGGGTACTTCAGCCAATTTTCCTCCGAATTTGTTAAATTAAATGTCTGAAAAATTCTATTTAGTGGCGAAATTTACGGAGAATTACTCCGCTTTTTGCAGGAACTTCTATTGTACCGCTTAAGATATCAAATGCCTGCGAGGATGCAATCTGTTTATTTGCTATTAGTTCCCACGATCCTTGCGGTATATGTTGTGAGATTGCGTCTGCCCAGTTTGCATTTAAAATGATGTAGTAGTCGTACATATCGCCGGAAGATGTCCCTTTAATATAGAAACTCATCAAAAGGGGATTGTCAAAATGGTCGAAGCTGATCTCCTCCGGCTTCGCTTTGCGCAGGGCAGGTGATGAGAGCCTGATATTGATCAATCCGCGGTAGTAATTAAAAAGGTCCCGGTTCAAATCCAGGACATTGAAATTGAGCCAGTTGGTAGCATTGTCTTTTTGATAACTGTTGTGATCGACCTTTCCGATATCAGGGTCTTTGGCACCCGTATCAGTAATGATTTTTGAACGGCCAAATTCCTGTCCTGAATGGATCATTGTCATACCCTGGGTTGAAAACAAGGTAACAGCTGCTAATTTTGCGTGATCCATTTGCTGGTCATTCAATGTGTTAAACGCAAGGGGGTTTTTTATCACTTTATCCTGTAATTCGGGATTCAGCCCTATTCGGATGAAATCCGCAAGAGTGTACCCATCATGACTTTCAAGGTAGTTAACACTGTGGGCTGATGTATCAAACAGGCCGCCGTCACCGCCTTTTAACGTACCGCGAATAATATTCTCTAAGCGGCCGCGGCTGGTTTCATGCTGCCACTCTGAAAAAATGAATCCTTTGTCATGCAGAGGGTCCGATCCTTTGATGCTGTTGCGGATCTTGTCGTTCCAAGATGCCCATTCGAAATCTGAAAATTTCGCAGGAGCATAGTGGCCGCCCCAGGGTTCTGCAATCAAAACGATTCGGGGATCTATCTCATGAAGAGTCGTTCGTATGGCTGCCCATGTATCCATATCGAGAAGAGCAGCCAGATCAAACCGAAACCCATCCACGTGATATTCATTTACCCAGTAGGTCAGTGAGTCGAGAATAAGTTGCCGTGCGATAGGCGATTCGGATTTATACTCATTGCCTGTCCCGCTGCGGTTCATCAGCTTGCCTTTTTCGTTATATCTAAGGTAAGTATGAGGACAGAGGTGTGTATGAGGATTTCTGTCAAAAAGAGAGGTGTGATTGTATACAACATCCATCAAAACTGTAATACCATGTTTGTGGAGCTCTTTCACCATCATTTTAAACTCCGAAACGGCTGCTGTTGTATACCCGCGGATTTTACCAGTCCCGTCGGACGATAGTGAATTCTCCGGTGCGAAAAAGAACGATGTCATGTATCCCCAGTAGTTTTCAGCGTATGGGTTCCATGAATTGAAGAATCCCTCTTTTGTCTGCTCACCATATGGAGGCTCAACCGGTGCAAACTTTTGAAGCGGTAAAAATTCCACACAGTTAACACCCAGTTTTTTTAAATGGGCTATCCCGCCTTTTTGGTTGAGATCTATAAATTTAATGTAAAACCCATCGCCGGATGCCCCGCTGCTTGGGTGTGCGGTGCAATCTTTCAAGTGCGTTTCATAGATGACAAGATCACGGGGGTCTTCCGGGTATTGGTGCTGATCTCCATCCCAGTCAAACGATTCCTCAAAAATATACGACTTGGCCTGTTGATCGTACCTGTTATTTACCGTGACATGCTTGCTATAGGGATCGGCAAATAGTTTGCCTCTATATGGATTTGTCTCCTCCAGTGTCTTGGGGTGTTTTACGTGATACCCATACCATTTACCGGTGAGATCATCGTCTATTGAAAGATGCCAGTAACCTTTTTTATCCACTTCCATGTCATACCGGGAACCGGATGTTTCTTCGTAGTCGTCGAATATCTCGCACTCTACGTAAGATGCATCTTTGCAGTAGAAACAGAATTCTGTCTCAGACTCCCCGATTTTGACACCAGGAGTTTCATTTATTTCTTTTGCTTCCATAATTAAACTGATAGCATCATGTAATCGGGCTGCCGGGTTCGGCATCTGTTTCAACGAAATGTAATGAGCCTTCGGAATCTTCTCCCATCAGGATCATTCCGTTACTTTCAATACCCATCATTTTTTTAGGGGCAAGGTTGGCTACAACGCATACAGATTTGCCGACGATGTCGTCGGGAGAGAAGAATTCTGCAACTCCGGAAAGGATGGTTCGTTTTTCAAATCCAAGATCCACTTTTATCTTAATCAGCTTGTTCGATTTTTTGACTTTTTCAGCAGCCACAATTTTTCCGGCTCTGAGGTCCAAAGACATAAAATCGTCGAAGGTAGCTGTTTCTTTTAGAGCCGGAAATTTTTCTTCTTCCCCGGTCTGGGTTTCTGATTTATCTTTTAGTTTCTGAATTTCTTTCTCCACAATGTCGTCCTCAATCTTATTAAATAGAATTTCCTGCTCAGTCACAAGATGACCCGCAGATACAAGATGGTCGTCAATCTGTTCCCACTTGGTGTGATGGGGAATGCCAAGTTGTTCACGAAATAAGTGCATTTTTTGGGGCATCACCGGCTGAAAAAGCAGGCTTAATGCACCACAGATTTGTGAGCAAACATAAAGTGTATTCTTGCACACTTGAGGCGCTTCCTTTCGTGATTTCCAGGGCTCTGTTTCAGTAAAATACCTGTTACCGATTCTGGCAAGATTCATTGTTTCAGCAATGGCTTCCCGAAACCTGAAGCTGTCGTATGCTTTTTGAATCAACTCTTTCTGTTCAGTGATGGCACTAAGGGCAGCTCTGTCCGTTTCGTTCAGGTCTTTTGCTTCGGGAACCTGTCCATCGAAAAATCGCTGTGTAAAGCTTGTGGTGCGATATACAAAGTTTCCGAATATATCAGCCAGCTCACTATTAACCCGTACCTGAAAATCTTTCCAGGTGAAGTCAGAATCTTTTGTTTCGGGGAGTGTGGTTCCAAGAACATACCGGAGCAGATCAGGCTCAAAATTATCCATATATTCATCAAGCCAAACAGCCCAGCCTTTAGATGTGGATAGTTTTCTACCCTCAAGATTCAGGAATTCATTGGCCGGCACATTCTCAGGTAAAATATATTTTCCATACTGCTTTAATATCGCAGGAAACATTATACAGTGAAAAACAATGTTGTCTTTACCTATGAAATGGATAAGAGTCGTATCGTCATCCTGCCAATAGGTTTTCCAAAGGTCGGGGTTACCCTGCTTCTCTGCCCACTCCTTGGTTGCTGATATATACCCAATGGGTGCATCAAACCAGACATAAAGAACTTTGCCCTCTGCTTCCGGTAGGGGTACCGGAACTCCCCAGGTAAGATCCCGGGTCACTGCCCTGTCACCTAATCCCGTATTTAGCCAGCTTTTGCACTGACCCGTGACGTTGGGTTTCCATTTTTTACGCGATCCGATCCATTCCTCAAGCCATTCCTGAAAATTCCCAAGTGGCAGGTACCAGTGTTCAGTCATTTTTGTGATCGGTTTGTTGCCCGTAATGGCACTAATCGGGTCAATCAATTCGGTGGGTGAGAGCGATGATCCGCACTTTTCGCACTGATCACCATAGGCTTCAGCGTAACCGCATATAGGACATGTGCCTTTCACATATCGATCCGGCAGAAACATGTCGGCATCTTCGTCATAGAGCTGTTCCTCAGTTTTCTTTTTGAACACACCTTGCTCATTCAGAACTTTGAAAAAATCCTGTGATGTTTCGCGGTGCGTTTTTGAAGAGGTTCGTCCGTAATAGTCGAAGTCGATGCCAAAGCGCTCGAAGATGCCTTTATTCTGGTTGTGGAACTTATCAACAACCTGTTGCGGTGTTATCCCTTCTTTTTCGGCAGCGATGGTGATCGGAACGCCGTGTTCATCAGATCCGCAAATATGAATCACATCCTCGCCCTTTAGTCGAAGGTAACGGGTGTAAAGATCAGCAGGTAAATACGCGCCGGCAAGGTGACCTAAATGTATTGGGCCGTTTGCGTACGGTAGTGCTGAAGTTATAAGAGTGCGTTTAGCCATAATAGTTTTTCTTTCAGTAAGGCGCCGAAAATAACGTCTATTGCCCAAATTTACCAATTTGGAAGCAAAAGATTCAGATTAACTTGGGGATTGAAGTTTCAATAAAAATGCATAAAGAGCTACACCGCAGGCGACAGAAACGTTCAGTGAATGTTTCATTCCAAACTGCGGGATTTCAACAGCTTTATCGATGTGTGATATAATTTCGCTGTCGATGCCGGTGACTTCGTTGCCAAGTATGAGGCAGATCTTTCGGCCTCCGGGGTTAAACTCTGATAGTAATTCGCTGCTGTCGGTTTGCTCCAATCCTACGATTTGGTAGCCAGTGTTTTTTAATATGTCAATTTTAGCAAGCGGGTTGTCAATAGCGCTCCATGATACGTGCTCTTCGGCTCCAATGGCTGTTTTCGTGATTTCCGGG
>Ga0306867_1000075_pt1 | contig 69354 bp, 89 predicted proteins | sample AntRauTorckE6831_FD_190432 | JGI IMG/M metagenome (GOLD analysis project Ga0306867, IMG submission 190432) | Saline lake microbial communities from Rauer Islands, Antarctica - Metagenome Torckler E6 #831 (v2) (version 2) | ecosystem: Environmental > Aquatic > Non-marine Saline and Alkaline >...
ACCATCACCAGCGGTATAAGTTGTATTAGTGTCGGTCGATTCAATGGTGATGTTATCACCCACAGGTGTTAATACTATATTGGAGCCAGCAACTAACGTAATATCTTCATTCGTTGCATCAGAACCACTTAATCTAATTATTGCGTCAGAACCAGAATCTACAACACTAGTACTATAAGTTGTGTTAGTATCTGTAAACCCAGTTAAATATCTACCGTCTAAACTTTCAGTTATTGTGTTACCACTCAAAGTGGTTAAAGTCAACTCACCAGTGGATGTATTAAATGAGGTATCATTGACATAATCGTTAGTATCAACCACTGTTTCACTACTAGTAGTAACCCCTGTTATATGGCCAAAGTCATCAACTTCAATATTTTGGATGTAAGTCCTATCAGAATTGTTTGTTGAGGTTAAAGAAGAAGTATCTGTGTGACTAAATTCAGTTCCTACTAGGTTTATTCCATTACCAGCAGTATAAGTGGTATCAACCACTGTTTCAGTACTAGTAGTTAAATCAGTTATATGACCAAAGTCATCAACTTCAATGTTTTGTATGTAAGTTCTATCAGAATTGTTTGTTGAGGCTAAAGATGAAGTATCTGCGTGATTAAATTCAGTTCCTACTAGGTTTATTCCATCACCAGCGGTGTAAGTTGTATCTGTATTTACAACAGTTTCATCTGCCGTTGTAAGTCCAGTTATATGACCGAATCCATCAACTTCAATATTTTGTATGTAAGTTCTATTAGAATTATTAGTCGAACTCTGAGAAGAAGTATCCTCATGGTTAAATTCCGTTCCTACTAAGTTTATTCCATCACCAGCGGTGTAAGTGGTATTTGTATTTACAACTGTTTCACTTGATGTCGTAACACCAGTTATATGGCCAAAGCCATCTACCTCAATATTTTGTATGTAAGTTCTATCAGTATTATTAGTCGAACCCTGAGAAGAAGTATCCTCATGGTTAAATTCAGTTCCTACTAGGTTAATACCATCACCAGCAGTATAGGTTGTATCAACTACTGTTTCACTTCCTGTCGTAACTCCAGTTATATGACCAAAGTCATCAACCTCAATATTTTGGATATAAGTCCTATCAGTATTATTTGTTGATATTAAAGATGAAGTATCCTCATGGTTAAATTCAGTTCCTACTAAGTTTATACCATTACCAGCGGTATAAGTTGTATCTGTATTAGTGACGGTTTCACTCCCTGTCGTAACTCCCGTTATATGACCGAATCCATCAACTTCAATATTCTGTATGTACGTTCTATCAGTATTATTTGTTGAGGTTAAAGAAGAAGTGTCACTATGGTTAAATTCCGTTCCTACTAAGTTAATACCATCACCAGCGGTGTAGGTTGTATTTGTGTCCGTATTTACAACTGTCTCACTACTAGTAGTAACCCCTGTTATATGACCAAAGCCATCAACTTCAATGTTTTGTATGTAAGTCCTATTAGAGTTGTTTGTTGAGGCTAAAGATGAAGTATCTTCATGATTAAATTCCGTTCCTACTAAGTTTATTCCATCACCAGCGGTATAAGTAGTATCATCTGAAATACCATTAATAGTGATTGAGTTCCCTGATGCACTTAATGTAACATTAGAGCCTCCTATCAACCTGATATCATCATTCGTTGCATCACTACCATTTAACCTAACAATAGGATTTCCTCCAGAATCAATAACATCTAAATTATAAGTTGTATTTGTATCTGTATTTACAACAGTCTCACTATTAGTGGTTAAATCAGTTATATGACCAAAGTCATCTAGTTCTATGTTTTGTATATAAGTCCTACCAGAGTTATTTGTTGAGGTTAAGGATGAGGTATCTGCGTGATTAAATTCAGTACCAACTAAATCAATAGCATCACCAGCGGTATAAGTTGTATTAGTGTCAGTTGATTCAATAGTAATGCTATCACCCGATGGTGTTAAAGTAATGTTATTTCCAGCAACTAATGTGATATCATCCTCACTTAAATCACTACCACTCAACCTAATAATAGCGTCAGAACCAGAATCAATAACATCAGTGGTGTAAGTTGTATTTGTATCTGTAAAGCCTGTTAAATACCTACCGTCTAAACTTTCAGTTATTGTGTTACCGCTCAAAGTGGTTAAAGTAAACTCACCAGTAGATGTATTAAATGAAACGTCATTGACATAATCATTACTATCAACCACTGTTTCACTTCCTGTCGTAACTCCAGTTATATGGCCAAAGCCATCAACTTCAATATTCTGTATATAAGTCCTATCAGTATTATTTGTTGAGGCTAAAGATGAAGTATCCTCATGGTTAAATTCAGTTCCTACTAGGTTTATTCCATTACCAGCAGTATAAGTGGTATCTGTATTTACAACTGTTTCACTCCCTGTCGTAACTCCAGTTATATGGCCAAAGCCATCAACTTCAATATTCTGTATATAAGTCCTATCAGAATTATTTGTTGAGGCTAAAGATGAAGTATCTTCATGATTAAATTCAGTACCAACTAAACTAATGGCATCACCAGCGGTATAGGTTGTATTTGTATCAGTATTTACAACTGTCTCACTTCCTGTCGTAACACCAGTTATATGGCCAAAGCCATCAACTTCAATATTTTGTATGTAAGTTCTATTAGAGTTATTTGTTGAGGTTAAAGATGAAGTATCTGCGTGATTAAATTCAGTACCAACTAAACTAATGGCATCACCAGCGGTATAAGTTGTATCAGTATCAACAACGGTTTCACTCGCTGTTGTAACTCCCGTTATGTGGCCAAACGTATCAACTTCAATGTTTTGTATGTAAGTTCTATTAGAGTTATTAGTTGAGGTTAAAGATGAAGTATCCTCATGATTAAATTCAGTTCCTACTAGGTTTATTCCATCACCAGCGGTGTAGGTGGTGTTTGTATCTGTATTAATAACGGTTTCACTCGCTGTTGTAACTCCAGTTATGTGACCAAAACCGTCGACTTCAATATTTTGTATATAAGTCCTATCAGAATTGTTTGTTGAGGTTAAAGATGAAGTATCATCATGATTAAATTCAGTTCCTACTAGATTGATACCATCACCAGCAGCATAAGTTGTATCAACTACTGTCTCACTTGATGTCGTAACACCAGTTATGTGACCAAACGTATCAACTTCAATATTTTGTATATAAGTTCTATCAGAATTGTTTGTTGAGGTTAAAGAAGAAGTATCTTCATGACTAAATTCTGTTCCAACTAGATTGATTCCATCACCAGCAATGTAAGTTGTATCTGTATTAGTTACTGTTTCACTTCCTGTCGTAACACCCGTTATGTGACCAAACGTATCTACCTCAATATTCTGTATGTACGTTCTATTAGAGTTGTTAGTTGAGGTTAAAGATGAAGTATCTGCGTGATTAAATTCAGTTCCTACTAGATTGATTCCATCACCAGCAATGTAAGTTGTATCTGTATTAGTTACTGTTTCACTACTAGTAGTAACACCAGTTATATGACCAAAGTCATCAACCTCAATATTTTGTATATAAGTCCTATCAGTATTATTTGTTGAGGCTAAAGAAGAAGTATCCTCATGGTTAAATTCAGTTCCTACTAGGTTAATACCATCACCAGCGGTATAGGTTGTATTTGTATCCGTATTTACAACTGTTTCACTCCCTGTCGTAACTCCCGTTATGTGACCAAAGTCATCAACTTCAATATTCTGTATGTAAGTCCTATTAGAGTTGTTAGTTGAGGCTAAAGATGAAGTATCCTCATGGTTAAATTCAGTTCCAACTAGGTTAATACCATCACCAGCGGTGTAAGTGGTATTTGTATCTGTATTTACAACTGTCTCACTACTAGTAGTAACACCAGTTATATGACCAAAGCCATCAACCTCAATATTTTGTATATAAGTTCTATCAGTATTATTTGTTGAGGTTAAAGATGAAGTATCTTCATGACTAAATTCAGTTCCAACTAGGTTGATTCCATTACCAGCGGTGTAGGTGGTGTTTGTATCTGTATTAATAACGATTTCATCTGCCGTTGTAAGTCCTGTTATGTGACCAAAGTCATCAACTTCAATATTTTGTATGTAAGTTCTATTAGAGTTATTTGTTGAGGTTAAAGATGAAGTATCTTCATGATTAAATTCAGTTCCTACTAGGTTGATACCATCACCAGCGGTATAAGTCGTATCAGTATCAACAACGGTTTCACTCGCTGTTGTAACTCCAGTTATGTGACCAAAACCGTCGACTTCAATATTTTGTATATAAGTCCTATTAGAGTTGTTAGTTGAGGCTAAAGATGAAGTATCATCGTGACTAAATTCGGTGTTATTCAAAATTATACCATCACCAGCGGTATAAGTTGTATTAGTGTCGGTCGATTCAATGGTGATGTTATCACCTGACGCACTTAATATAACATTAGAACCACCTATTAACCTGATATCATCCTGACTCGTATCACTACCACTCAACCTAATAATAGCGTCAGAACCAGAATTAATAACACTAGTAGCGTAAGTTGTGTTAGTATCGGTGTTCACTACTGTTTCAGTACTAGTGGTTAAATCAGTTATATGGCCAAAATCATCAAGTTCAATGGTTTGGATGTATGTTCTACCACCGTTAGTACTAGAACCTTGTGTGGAAGTATCCGCATGACTAAACTCTGCACCTACTAGGTCTATTCCACCACCAGCAGTATATGTAGTATCTGTATTAACAACAGTTTCTGTACCTGTTAATATATTGGTTATATGACCAAAATCATCAAGCTCAATACTTTGTATGTAAGTTCTATCAGCATTAACGCTAGAAGTCTCAGTTGAGGTATCATCGTGATTAAACTCGGTACCAACCAAGTTGATTCCATCACCAGCAGTATAAGTAGTGTCAGTATTAGTTGACTCAATGGTAATATCATCACCTGATGGCGTTAAAGTGATGTTATTACCAGCTACTAATGTAATGTCATCAGTCGTTACATCACTACCACTCAATCTAATAATAGCATCAGACCCAGAGTTTACAACACTAGTATTATAAGTCGTATTAGTATTAACAACTGTTTCACTCGCTGTTGTAAGTCCTGTTATGTGACCAAAATCATCTAGTTCTATGTTTTGAATGTACGTCCTACCAGAATTATTAGTTGAGTTCTGAGATGAAGTATCGGCATGATTAAATTCAGTGCCAATTAAATCAATAGCATCACCAGCGGTATAAGTTGTATTAGTGTCGGTAAATCCTGTTAGGTATCTACCATCCAAATTTTCAGTTATTGTATTACCACTCAAAGTGGTTAAAGTAAACTCACCAGTAGATGTATTAAATGAGACATCATTTACATAATCGTTGGTATCAACTAGCGTTTCATCTGCTGTTGTAACACCAGTTATATGACCGAATCCATCAACTTCAATATTTTGTATGTAAGTTCTATTAGAGTTATTTGTTGAGGTTAAAGATGAGGTATCATCATGACTAAATTCGGTGTTATTTAAAATTATTCCATCACCAGCGGTATAAGTAGTGTCGGTATCAGTTGACTCAATAGTAATTGTATCCCCTGACGCACTTAATATAACATTAGAACCACCAATTAAATTAACATCGTCTTCACTTAAATCACTACCACTCAACCTAATAATTGGGTTTGGACCAGAATCAATAACATCTAAATCGTAAGTTGTATCAGGTGTAGTTTCTGTGACTGCACTTAAACCCGTTATATGACCAAAATCATCTATCTCAAGGCTTTGAATGTAGGTCCTACCAGCATTTATACTAGAGTTTTGTGATGAAGTATCATCATGATTAAATTCAGTTCCTACTAACGTTAGACCACCACCAGCGGTGTAGGTTGTATCAGTATCATTAAAGTCGGCTGACAAAGTATCCCCACTCTGAGTCGTTAAGGTGATTGTTTTGACTGTGGTACCACTTACACTTATTGAATTTATTTTATCAGCGTAAGCTTCATTCCAATTAGTTATGTCTGTAGTTGTACCAGTCACATAAGAAGTACTATCCAAAGAACCATCTCCTTTAACGAACTGATTTGAGTTACCACCATCAGTTATAAAAGAATTAGCCGTAATATCATCGACATTTAAGACGTCTTGTTGATTTAAATTAATTGTTGAATTAGCGCCTTGATAAGGAATAAAGGTATCGTTTAAATCCAAAGTAAAAGTACCCCCACTTAATCTAGTAAACTCAAGAATATCGTTATTAATGGTTGCACCAGTGACGTAATCATTATCATCTGAAGAAGAGGAAGATGAAGGTATTATTGTAGTTAAATCAGGGGCGTTACCACTCCTCTCTAATGTTAATGTGTTATTTAGTTCATTATAGGTGACACCACTAATATCATTTCTATCAACACTCCTTATTTCACCTTCAGAATCTCTAGCCAGTACCTTACTTAACGAGTTATCAAGAGCGGGTTCATCAACTAAAATTAATTTTTCACTTCTGGTAATACCTTTAACATCGACCCATATAGTACGCTCACTAAAATCCAAAGAACTACCACTTAAAAGCGTGACTACTTGTGAATTAGTAGTACCCGTAAACTCACCTGTATTAATTTCTCTTATAGATGTAACAGTTAAATCAAATGTTACACCAGTATAATTTTCGTAAACAATATTACCATCTACCTCTATAAAGTCGTTACCTTCAAAACCTATTACAGTTTGTACATCACCGCTGTTTTCGTCAGTAATAGGAGTAATTCCTTCAACAGCAGGGTTCATCCTAGAATCACCAAAGAAGAATATGGTTTCTTGACTGTTACCAGAGAAGGTAGAGTTTATGTCGGCCAAAGTACCTATGGTTACAACAGTAGACTCATCAACACCACCAGTTAACGCACTATACGTCACACCAAACTGGGTACTACCAGAAAGTTTTGTATTAGTTAACTGAAATTGTTTGACTTGCCTATTATCTGAATAATCAACTTTGGTAACAAAAGCCATGAATATGTATTTTTATATAAATATTATCGTTTTCCTTTATATTTATATAAAAAGTGACTTATGCAAACTTTGAAGAAAAAAGATATTAAAAAATATATAGGTAAAATAGATAATAACGCTGAAGTTGAGTTAGATGAGCTAGTCAATTCGGTTGGTGGTAGTATTGGTAGTGATGATAAAAATTTGAACACTAGTCAAATAAAAACCGCACCACAAGCGACTACAGATGATTTTAACACAAAGGCGATTCAACCTAATAGGTACTTATTTAATGTAGATGCTGTTAATGCGGCAGGTAATGCGGTATCTACAGAGTCAATAGATAAATTAGCTAAAAATAAAATGTTAAAATTATTAGAAAATATATCTACACCAGACTTAAGTAAAACTGATACCTTAACAGATTTTAATAAAAACGATGTGTCGGACATAAACGAACTACCATCTAACGTAGCTAGAAAGGTAACTGATTTAATTGAGACTGTTGATAACAATAACTTAAGTAAAAACCAAGTTGAATTAATATTAAAAATCATAAATCAAAAATTAGAAAATAATGCCTAATAAAGATTTAAATAGCAAAGTTTACACTGTACCCGATAAGGTTTATAATAAAATCAAACAAGGTTTAAAAACCGTTGATATAAATGATAAGCAAGGTAAAGGAGTGAAAAGAGCTAAAGATATTGTAAATAATAGAGAGGTCTCATATAGTCAAATGAATAGACTTAAAAATTATTTTACTAATAACGATAATAATGATGATGAGTTTAAGTTAATTGGTGGTAAAGTAACTAAAAATTGGGTTGAAGACACTTTAAAGCAAGACACTGAAAGCATTAAGAAAGAAAAGAAAGTTAAAATGGATGGTGGTCTGGAAAACCAATTCATTAAAACACATGAAAAGGATAATGATAATGCAAACCCAACAAATCCAGACGGCGGCCTTATTGACGTCACCAAAGGTAGTACTTTTGATAAAGTAATGACTGGGGATGAAGTATACAAATCTAGTGATAGAAAAAATGAGGCGTATAATAGAGAAATAAAATCTATTAAATATTTAATAGAGTACATGAGTAAATAAAAACAAATATTATGGCAAACGAATTAGAAAAAGCAGCTAATGCAGCTAGACAACAATTAATTACAAACAACACTTACAATAACTTTGGTTTAAGTAATCAGTATTCATCAACTCACACAAGAGCTAGAAGTGATGAACAAACACCTATTTATGGTAAAGGAACAGGTATACCATTTGATACGTATAATGGTGGTGGTGCTTATGACATTTTTGGTGCTCCTAGTATAGCTGGTTCTGGTAGAATCGCTAACGTAGCAACAAACACCTACAGTGAAGAGAATAGTTACACAACACCTAATACTGAAGGTAACACAGGTCAAGTAATTATAGATTAAAAATATGTTAAAGCTTTACAATTTATATGAACAAGTTATATTAGAAGCAACTGAAATCGAAAAGGTTATGGATGCTATTGAGAAACACTACACCGTAAATATTAAATATAATAACGGTAAGAATGATGGGTCTCAAAATATGAAAAGGTATTGTGAAGTTTATAATTTTGGTACAACCTATGGTAATAACAACGCAATAAGGGTTTACCAATTGTCAGGACCAAATGGTCGTGGATGGAAAACACTTAGATTGGATAGAATCGTCGAGTGGGAACCAACTAACTTTAAATTTAACAATCCAGTTTCTGATAGAGCTGGTAGTGATGCGGAAGATTTCAAACCACACGATAAAACTCTAAGTTTTGGTGGTGGTGTAACAATATCAAATTTTAATAAGTAAAGAAATGAGTGAACAAAAAACTAAATTAATGGAAATGCTTAGTGGTGCTAAGCAAGTAATGGATAAAGTCAACGATAGTAATTTTAAAGTTGACCCAGAGAAGGTTAATAGAAGTATGGCTCAAAGTGGTGAGTTACTTGAAAGTCTACCTGAAGGTGCTACACCACAACCCACACCTCAATACACCAATAATGCTTCTCAAAGTAGTGGTCAATATAAAAACCTAGGAACTAGTAAAATGCCTGATAATATAAAAGAGGCTATGATTAATAACCCAATACCTAAAATGGATATGAACCCTGATGGTAATCCATCATTTTCATTAGAAGATGTTCAAGAGTTATTAAATAAAAACCAACAACCAACAGCTCAACCTCAGCAGAGTCAGCCGCAGACACAAACGCAAACTAATCAAGTCAATGAATCCTACATCACTAACTCTAGTGGTCAGAGATTAATTACTATGACTGAGGCAGAGTTAGATAAGAAGATAGACGATGCTTTGATGAATTTTATGTCAAAAACATTTACTAAAAACTTAACAGAGAATACAATTAAAAAGACAATAAATACCTTAATAAAAGAAGGTAAATTGAAAGTTAAGTCAAAAACTAAGTAACTTATATACTAAATATAAAATCAAACCTCACTCAATAGTGGGGTTTTTTTATGTTAAAAAACTCTACCTAAACACTTTACTTAATACTATATTTTTAGTATGTTTAACGAAGAATTGAACTTAAGTATATGGAAAAAACAAATAGCAAAAAGATTAAGGTCCTTGTAGTACCTTCTGACCGAACTGGTGTAAGTTATTATAGGTCAACTAAACCTCACGTACATCTAGAACAAATGTACCCAGAAGAATTTCACGTAGATATAGATTACGAACCTCAATTAAATAACGATGAGTGGTTGAAGCAATACGATATTATTCATTATCATAGAACGTTAGGTGATTATGGACATATGGAAGATTTAGTTAAACATTTAAACTCACTAGGAATAGTTACTATAATGGATTTAGATGACTATTGGTTACCTGAGATGAGTCATCCAGCTTATCACATAATAAAAAATAATGATTTGGATGTAAAGATACGTAATAATATTAAAACAGCAGAAAACGTAACTACAACTACATCCATTTTTGCTGACGAAATTAAAAAGGTTAATAAAAGCGTTAAAGTTTTACCTAACGCTATTGACCCTAATGAAAAACAATTCATTCCTAACCCTGAACCTTCTGATAAAATAAGGATAGGATGGTTAGGTGGTAGTAGCCACTTAAATGATTTACAACTATTGAACAAATTAGTAACTAAATTGAAGTCTGATGGTTTATTAGATAAAATACAATTTGTTATTTGTGGGTTTGACATTAGAGGTAAAGTTAATATGATTAATAAAGAAACTGGCGAAACCACACAAAGAGATGTCAAACCAGAGGAAACAGTATGGGTTCAATATGAAAAAATATTCACTGATAACTACAGTACAATAAGTCCTGAATACAAAGACCATTTAAATAGATTTGTCACACAGGAATTCGAAGGCGTAGAAAATGAACCATACAGAAGAGTATGGACCAAACCAATTAGTAGTTATGCAACCAACTACAATTTATTTGATATATCTTTAGCACCTTTAGTTGATAATACTTTCAATAAAGTTAAAAGTCAATTAAAGGTCATTGAAAGCGGGTTCCATAAAAAAGCATTGATTGCTCAAAACTTTGGACCTTATACTTTGGATGTCGATAACGCATACGTTAGAGGCGGTGAGATTGACACAAGTAAAAATGGTTTTCTAGTTGATTCACATAAGAATCATAAATCTTGGTATCAGTACCTTAAAAGACTCATTCAAGAGCCAGAAATGATAAAAACTTTCGGTGACAATCTTTATAATACGGTAAAGGACAAATATAGTTTAGATGTTGTAACAAAAGAAAGGGCTGATTACTATAAGAAATTATTAAAAGAAAAATAAAATGGAAATATTAAAGAAAATAGGTCGCTATTTTAAAAACTTGTTTTACACCATTATAGGTAAAGAAGTAAAACCTGAAGATAAGGAAGTTGAAGAAGAAAAAATACACGGACTTTTTACTGAAAATAACGTCAAACGAATAATTTATTTAAATGAAAAATTAGATGGTATTAAAAGCGATAATCTAACTGAATCTGAAAGAGAGTTTATTGAAAATAGAATTAAAATAAACCATGAAAAGGTCATGCAACGAAAATATGGTAAAGCGTTAAATTCACCACCTGAAGAATTAAAAGAAGCTATTGAAAAAGATAATGATTTGGACTCACTTATTATGGATAGAAAAATGCGTGGATTAAATGATATATCTGAAGAACAATAACCTTGTCTAAAAGTGTTTAAAATAGTATATTTGATTAAAATAAATTAATATGAGTTTAAAAAAGAGTAAAATTGTCTCTAATACTAAGAAGTATGTAGAGACAGCAAAGGAATATGGGTTCTTGACACCTGAGTTAGAAGATTTCTTAGGTAGTGACTTTATTGAAGCACCAGCTTCAACTTTAGTTAAGTTACATAACGCATTTGAAGGAGGTTTAATTGACCATACTTTAAGAGTTATGAAGCATGGTTATTTAATTAATAAAAATAACCTTATTGATGAATTGAAAATTGATGAGGTTTCTTTATTTAAGATAATCTTGCTTCATTCAATAGGTAAAGCTAAATTATACATTCCAGAAACTTCAGATTGGCATAGAGAAAACCAAGGTAAGATGTATAAATTTAACGAAGACCTTATATCAATGAGAGTTGGTGAACGTTCAGGTTATTACGCTCTTAGTAATGGTGTCGAATTAACTGAAGAAGAATACGCTTCTATTATTAACTTTGATAAATCAGGTGATACACAATCTGAATGGTATAACACTACCGCTGGGGATGTTTTAAAAATGGCAGTTAAATTAGCAATCATGGAAGAAAAGAAGATTGCAGAAAGAAATCAAGATTAATATGGAGTTTAAAGAATTAAATGAAAAGGTAATTGAATGGGCTGATAATAAGGGAATCCTTAACAGCGCCACACCTAAAAGTCAACTTGGTAAAACGAAAGAAGAGGTTGAGGAATTGACTGAAGCTTTGGAAGCGCAAGATGAAGGTTTATTTGAGTTTGTAAACTCAAAAGGTGAAACTAAGAACACCGATTTTGAAATAGAAGATAGTATTGGTGATATTCTAGTAACATTGATAATTCAAGCTAAGATGCAAGATATTGATATTGTAAAGGCCTTAGAATTAGTATATGATACAATCTCAAAAAGAACTGGTAAAATGGTTGATGGGGTTTTCGTTAAAAATAAATAAATAATTAGTAAATGATAAGTATAGTATTCTGTACCAGAGAACATAACCAAAAGCATATAGACCACTTAAAGAAAATGGCTGGTCACCCTAAAGTTGAAGTAATTGAATATATAAACAATGGAGAATCCTTAACTAAAGCTTATAATAAGTTGCTAGATAAGGCTAAGTTCGACATTGTTGTTTTTTGCCACGATGATATTGAAGTTAGAACGAAGCAAATGGCTAAAAAGATAAAGAGACATTACGATAAGACTGATTATGGTATATTGGGTGTTGCTGGTACAAAATACTTACATTCAAATGGTAAGTGGTGGACGGACCCAAAGTCCATGTACGGGCGTGTATGGCATTCACACAAAGGTAAGCAATGGGAATCTAAATATAGTGAGGACTTAAATAAAGGGGTTGGAGATGTTGTTACAGTAGACGGTGTTTTCTTTTCTGTGATGAAATCTAGACTTGAAAAAAGATTTAACGAAGACGTAGAAGGGTTCCATTTCTACGACATTGATTTTTGTTTTAGAAACTTTTTAGATGGTGTTAAAGTAGGAGTGCATACAGATATTTCAATCACTCACATGTCCATAGGTGAAACAAATAATGAATGGGAAGAGAATAGAAAGAATTTTGCTGAGGAATATAAAGATAAATTACCTATCAAAATAGACAGAGAATTTAGCGACAATCATAGCTTTAATATAATGATTAGTTGCATTAACTTCAACAGTTACACGGGTTCCGAATTGTATAATTACGAACTGGCCAAAGCACTAGTTAAAAAAGGACACAACGTTACTATATGTTCTAACATAGGTGGTAAAATAGCACAACAAGCCTTAACACACGGAATTAAATTAGTTGACATTAGCGAACCCTTAGGTTTCAAAAGAGGTGATGGTAAATGGCAAATACAAGGTAATGACGGTAAATTAACACCTTCCGAAGCAAACAAGCTATATAGAGTAGGTCAAGTTAATATTGACATAATTCATTCAAGTCACACACCAGTAACAAAATTAATGGCTAAGATATACCCTGAGATACCAATAGTGTCTTCAATTCATTCTGAAGTTATTAGTTTAGAACACCCAGTTTTATCTGATAACGTTAAGAAATATATAGCTATCAGACCTGAAATAAAGGAGTATATCACTAAAGAGCACGATATACCTGAGGAAAAAATAGAAATCATTTATAACCCTATCGATGAAACACGTTTTAAACCTGTAGAGGTTGATTCTAAGACCGACAAGAAGATTACTCTGTTTGTAGGGACGATTGACTATCTTAGAAAAGATATGCTCTTAGACCTCATTAAAAGAACTAAAGAAGAAAACGGTGAGTTGTGGGTAATAGGTAAAGAAAACGGTATTAATTTTGACGACATAGCTAACGGACAAGACCACGTACTATATCTTGGTATTCAAAGTAATGTAGAAAAATATATGAATATGGCCGACGAAACCGCTGGAATACTTTTAGGTAGAACCACTATTGAAGGATGGATGTGTGGTAAAGGTGGTTGGATTTACGACGTTGATAACAAAGGTAAAATAAAAGGTAAAAGCTTTCACGAAGTTCCAGAAGATATTGATAAATTTAAAAGTGGTGAAGTGGCTGATAAAATACTAGAAGAATATAAAGAAGTTTTAAAATAATGACAATAAGAGTTTTAATATTAAACTTAAATAACTTAAATTTTATAAGGGACTGTGTTTCAGATTTGAGAGCGCAGGCCCATTTTAATTTTAAAGTAACCATAATCGACCAAGATTCAACTGAAGAAGGTAATAGAGAATTTTTAGAGTCTATAAATGATAGTAGGTTTGAAATTATTTTTAACGAAAACAATGAACCAGTTAATAAAATGTGGAACTGGTTTGCCAACACCTACGATGAAGATTTGTTATGTTTTTTAAACAACGATGTAAGAATACCAAAAAACTTTATTTTAGATACTATTGAGACCTTCCACAAAGAGGAAGAAGTTGGTATTGCTGTTCACGCAACAAATCACCCTCATTACAGCCATGTTAAATCTAAACTAATGTATGCTATTGTTCCCAAATTTAAATACATGCAAGGTTGGGATTACACAATAAGAAAAGAATGTTTCACGCAAATACCAGAAGAATTAAAAATATATTGCGGTGACGACTTTTTATTTCACCAAACATATTTAAAAGGCTTTGATTTAGCATACATAGTCAGCTCTCCGATAATACACTATGAGGGTCAATCTAAAAAGTTCATGAGAACTACTGGTGTGGAGGATATAAAAACCTATAAAGATTTAGGCTTTAAACATTATTTAAAAATAAATTATGAATTTAGTAACATAAAACCAACTTACAAAGAATTTAAAAATTAAAATGCAAAAAATTGAAGAATTATATAAAGGTTATAAATCAAAACCAATAGTCTATAAATCAAAAGACATTTATGAACACTTACCTGTTATACGCAAGTACGCTAGTGAAGTTGACCATGTAACGGAAATGGGCGTTAGATGGGGTGCTTCTACTATTGCAATAGGAGTCGCTAACCCAAAGAAAATGATATCATATGACATTACTAAAACATATGACATGTTGAAAGTTGTAAGCTTATTAGAAGCATCTGAAATAGATTTCAGTTTTATTCTAGGTGATACACTTAACATTGAGATTGAAGAAACTCAAATGTTATTTATTGACACGCTACACACCTACAATCAATTAAGTAAAGAATTGGAGTTGCACGAGGGTAAGGTAACCAACTACATCATCCTACATGACACCGAAAGCTTTGGTAGGAAAGATGAAAGTATATACTCACATGCCTCACAAACATTGAAAGAAATGAAAAAGGGTAAAGTTGGTCTAATGACAGCGGTCGAAGATTTTTTAGAAGTAAATAAAAGTTGGGTTATTGAAAAACATTATAAAAATAATAACGGTTTAACCGTATTAGCCAGAATTTAATAAAAATTGATATGAAAACTAGGGTCAATTTTTTTGATTTAGGTATGTTTGATGGAGCTGAATCCTTAATGTTTTTAGAAGATATTAAAGGTTTAAATGTTGACCCATACATTTATGGGTTTGAGGCGTATCAACCGTTTTACGAAAATATATGTGAGTTGTTTAGTGATAACGATAACAATAACGTTAACATAAATAATTTAGCAATTTCTAATAGTGATTCCTATGTTAAACTTTTTTTAGAAAAAAGCGGACAAGGAAATTCGATATATGAAAGTAAAAATAATGTCGATACTAAAAATTTTATTAAAGTTAAAAGTGTTTCATTCGCTGATTGGGTAATTGAAAATGTACCAAATTATAAGGACCATTTTAATATATTAAGATTTAACATAGAAGGTGCCGAATTACCACTTATGGAAGACATTATAGATAAAAAGATTCATAAAAATTTTAAGATTTTTTTAGGGTCTCACGTTGGTGTGGATATTAAAAAAGTGGGTGAAATAAAGGATAAATTTAATTATTATGTTAACCTATTAAAAAGTAATAACATAAATATTGAGCTATATTGTAAAGACTTAACAACTAGTAATGTGAATTTACATAATTTAATTAAAGAAAACTTAAAATGATTGCAATATATAGCGCTATTTACGGAAATAAAAATAAAATACTTGAAGTACCTGAAATTGATGGTGTTAGTAACATAATGTACACAGATTACGACATTAACTCTAAGTACTACAAAGGCTGGGAAATAAGAAAGTCTAAAGGTGAAGAATTTAATAGTAGTGTATTGAATGCCAAACAATTTAAACTTTTACCACATAAATTCTTACCTGAGTATGATACAACAATTTGGGTTGATGGTAGTATTAAAACTAAAAATATAGTCGAATTCATTGAATTGTATAATAAAAATGAAATGGTTGTTTTTGACCATAATCACACTACATTTGATAAAAGAGATTGCATATATGACGAAGCTAAAGTGGTCATGTCTCAAGGTTTAGATAAGAAATCAACAATCAATAAACAAATAGGTGAGTATAAATCAGAAGGATTTCCGAAAAATAATGGTTTAATATGTGGCGGGGTTTTATTAAGAAAGAATACAGACTTAATTAATAAAATTATGGATGAATGGTGGAGTGAAATTATAAAAGGAAGTTTTAGAGACCAATTATCATTTAATTATGTTGCTTGGAAAAATGATTTTAAACCACACTATATAAAAGATGACATTAGGTCAAACAAATATTTTAAAATTAATTAAATGAGTAAAAGAACTGCAATTTTTAGTCTAGCACCCCATGATAGACATAACTACGGTGATGTATTATATGGTAATTTATTAAACAAACTTTATGCTGATAAAGACGTTGACTTTTATTATGTTGGGTTGGTGGACATTGATATGACAGAGTTCGGAGGTGGGGTTGTTATACCAGTCAGTAAGATGATTGAAATAAGTAAAAATTACACTGATGTTACAATATACGTTGGAGGTGGTGAGGTTTTAAACTCTGCTTATGGTGGTTTAAAGTCTTTTATGGACGATAACCTTAAAAAATCAATAGACAGAACCTTAAGATATCCTTTTATAGTGGATAAATCATTGTTTGATTCGGATATAAATCTTAGCGTTAAGTTTATATCATTTGGTGGTGTAATGCCAAATGCACCACAAGTAGCTAAATTATTTAATGAAAGTGATGTTGTATACGCTAGAGACTCACTGACATCTTTCCTAGTGAAAGAAAAAGGTGTTAAAGATGTAAAAACATTCCCAGATTTAGGTCAATTCACTAGAGAAATACTAAACTTAGAATCATTAACAAATGATTTATTTGATGACTACGTTGTTATTCAAGTGGGTAAAGGTAAATTTGAGTCCAAGGAGGTGTTGAAGAATGAAATAATAAAGTTAAGTGAAGTAGAAAACGTAATACTATTACCAGTGGCTTATTGTAACGAACATGACGACGACAAAATATTGGCTGAATTGGAAAAAGAAATAAATTTACCCAACGTTAAATTGTTTAAGGATAAAAACATAATCAATATAACTAAGGTAATTGCCAATAGTAATATGTGCATTGGTACTAGCTTACATTTAATGATGGTAGCCAATAGTTACGGGGTTAAATATTTACCACTTAATAGTGTTAAGAAAATTGATAGATATCAAAACACTTGGCATGAAACTAAGGTTAAATGTAATGAGAATAACCTTTTTGAAAAGTACAAAGAATCGATTAATAAAAAGTACAAGTTTTTCGAAAAATATAATGTTTCAGATTTAAAAAAAATAATAGGCATATGATAGATAAATTTAAAAGAAAAATGGCTATGCTTTCATTAGCATTGTCTAAAGTAGAAAAATCTTCACTCAATAAAGAGTCGGGTGGGTTTGATAGCGAAAGCTTATTATCTCAAACTATGAACCAAGGTACCATGGCCGACGCCTTATTAAAGGGTGAAATAACGACTGAAGTAAAAGATTTAAGGTGGAGAACTTATAAAGTATTAAATGAGAGTGAAAATTTTAAAACTAAGATAAGTGGTTATGACGAAGACGGTATACCAATAACTGAAACTACTACTTCCGAAAAAAGAAACCTTAAAAAGGTTAATGTTGATTCGTATGACGATTATGAAGTTGAGTTAGTTATTAATAACGAGGAAACAACAAAATCTACATACGATGAAATATCTAATGAAAGTCTAAAAATTTTAAAGGAAAAAGAAATTGAAGAATATGAAAAAAACAACGATAAATTTGACCTTATTGGAATGGAAGGTGACGGGTCAACGGTAGGTGAGATATCATTTCACGATATGGTGTCTGATATGAAAACTGGTAGGTCAATAAACATTACCAGAGAATTAAAACCTAAATTTGAAATTGAAGAGTACGCTAAAAAATTAGTGATTAGGAATATAAATGATGAAAGTAAGTTATTAGAGTTTTATATTTCTAAATATCCTGACGAATACAACAGAAAAAGTAGATTGATGTTGAGTGAGGTTAAAAAGATAAGTAAAAACCCTAGAGCTGTGAATATGTTAGATATAAACGGCGTTGATTTTATAACTGATAGAGCAATAGGCGCCGATAATGGTATGGAATATTCTTATGTTATAAATAAATTTGACAAAATAATTGAACACAATGGTCACTATGTGTTAAAGTTTTTAGCCACACCAGAAGTCAATGGTAGATTCATTTTTGATAAATACAGGCAAGAAGCTTTAGAAGAGCGTTATAGGAATAAAGAGAGTAAAAAATCTAGTTAATGGTTTAGTTTTTATTTTTTATACATATATTAAATGCGAGGTTAAAAAAAGCCTCGCATTTTTTTATGGCAAAGAGACAACCAAAAAAGACAGAAAAAACAGAAAGGGACCAAAAGGCTACTAGAAGTAAGCCGACAAGTAAGATACTAACTAAAAGAGTTCCCTTAAAGTGTAAGAATGTTAAACAAAAAGAATATGCTAATTTAATTAAAGAAAAAGAAATCATATTCTGCTCAGGTCCAGCTGGTGTAGGTAAAAGTTATGTGGCAATGGCCGTAGCTTTGAAACTACTTCAAGATGGAGATAATTCATTCAATAAGATATTAATTGTTAAACCAGCTGTAGAAGCTGAAGAAAACCTAGGTTTCTTACCAGGTGATTTAAAAGAAAAGATGGCACCTCATATGGCATCATCAATTGATATCGTAGACAAAATAATAGGTAAACCAAATAGACTAAAATTAGAAGAGTCTGAAGAGATTATGATTGAACCGCTGGGCTTCCTTAGGGGTAAATCAATTGATAATTCCATATTGGTTATGGAAGAAGCTCAAAATATGTCACCTTCTCAAATGAAAACTCTATTGACAAGGATAGGGTATGGGTCTAAATACATCATCTCAGGTGATATGGACCAATCAGATAAATACAAAGACAGTAAACAAAGTGGATTATATGACGCTATCAATAGACATAAGTTTATTGAAGAGTTAGGGTTTTTTGAATTTAATGAAAACGACATTGTAAGAAATCCATTGATAACCAAAATGCTTATCAACTATAAAGTAGAAAATAAAGTAATGGATAAATAATAAAGACATTCTGTTCACTTTAGACAAAAAATACGTACAATAATATGAAAATAGGAATAACATTATTCACGTTTAAGATGTGATATGAGATAATCTTTATTAGTCCTTTTTAAATGTTTGTAAATCCTCAATTCATTTTTTCTAAAATCCGTTAAATTATTATATTTATTTATAATTTTTTTTAATTCATTTATTGTTAATTTAATATTAGACTTTTTATCAGGCATATGTTTAGCGGCTTCATCAACAATTTTAAGTTTCAACAACATTCTATATTCTTTCTTATGTTTATTTTTAAATTCATTAAACGAATTATATTTTTTACATAATTTAAATAATTTTTGTTTATTATATATTTTATTATATACATTATTTATTTTTATTTTGTTAACATCATCTTCTCTTAAAGTTAAGTCAGTGGTTTTATTTATTAGTTTAAGATTATCATTAATTTGTTTCTTAATATCTTTAATATAATTTCTACTTTTTTCGTAAATATGAATCAATGTGATATTTTTATTCTTGGTTAAAGATATTTTTAATTCATCATTATTTTCTAAAGTATGCCAATATTTACCCTGATACTCAAAAGCCAATTTATATTCTTTGTAATATAAATCTAGTTCATATGGTTTAATTATTTTTCGATTGTTATATGATGCTTTTAAATTTAAAAGTTGATTCATTAAGTCTTCTAAAATCATCTGTGGGATACTATATTTAAATGGGGTCATATGAGACGTTAATTCATCTAAATAACCTTTTAAACGAGCAGATTGATAAGCTGGCTCATCAAACTCTTTTAATTCTCTTATTGAAGTATATTTATTAAAAATTTTTTTTAATTCATTATAATTTAAATCTCTATAACCTAGATTTATTTTAGTTTTGTGACCTTTTTTATTTCTCCATAATAAAAATTTTTCACTTTTTTTTAAACCCAATCTATACCCTTTATTGTCAATTGAAGATTTAGACTTATTCAAAATTGTTGCTATTTCTAAATTAGTTTTATTTGAATAAATTTCTTTTAATTTTTTTTCTTGCATTGTAGTCCACATAATAATCTCTCATTTATAATAATAAATTTAACCAATTTTCACTAAAAGTGAATAATAAATAAAAAGATATACCTTTTTTATTTTTAGGTGGTATATTAAAAATAAAAAATGGCTCAGATAGGAATAACATTAAACGAAGTAATTAGAGACTATGTAGGTCAACTAAAGTACGTTTATAAGAAATATTACGGTGAAGATTTAGAAGATGTTAAAGTAGAAGACTTTGACTTAGCCAGTTTTTTCAAGTTTGACTCACAGGAAGCTTTTCATAAGTTTCTATACAGCGAGAGTCCAATGGAAATATTCGCACACGCTGACCAATCATATAAAAATGTCGGTCCAATTCTAAACAGTTTTATTAACGACATAAACGACTACGAAGAACACGAGGTTATATTATTAAGTAGAGACGTACATAAAAGTAGACCCGCAACACTATTCTTTTTATCAAAACTAGGGTTTACTGGTAATAGCATTAAATTCGTACTTGATACTAAGAAATTATGGGATGATGTAGATGTTTTAGTTACAGCAAACCCAGTAGCTTTAGATAGTAAACCTGAAGGTAAAATTTCAGTTAAAATCGAAGCAACTTACAATGAAAATACTGAGTCTGATTATACATTAGAATCAATATTAGATTTTATAAATAATGAAGGGCAATTTAAAAAAATAATGAATAATGATTAAAATATTTGGAGATTTATATTACATCGACTTTGAAAAGTTAGATGCCTTTGTGGCTGATGGTCAAAAAGAGAATGTATTTAAAACAGTGGATAAAGAATATAACTATGATAATGAATTGGTAAAGACGAAAATAATTGAAACTGCTGAACCTACCACTAAAGAAGTTAACGTCGTGAGATATGAAATAATTAGAAATTTCATTGACGACATCTCAATGGCTGGTGGTACAAGTGACGAGCATGATGAAATGTTGGGGTCTAATAATCTAATTAAAACCGATGTAAAATTTAAATTAGCGTATAATACTCTAATTTTTTATAAGATATTAAAAAAAATTGATTAAAAAAATGGAAAACGAAAAAAAACAAGTACAAGTAAAAGAATTTATAAGTAAAATTGATAATAAAGATTTTGGTTTATATTTCTTTACTTTGGATACAAAAGGTAACCCAACTGCTGGTATTGCTAATATATACGAGCACGTTAAAGTCTTAAATGATTTAGGGTATAAAGCTCATATATTACACGAAAAAGATGACTATCATGGCGTTGAAGAATGGTTAGGTGAAGAGTACGCTAAACTACCACACGTTTCAATTGAACAACAAAATTTAAAACTAGTTACAATAGATTACATTATTGTACCTGAGATTTTTGCTAACGTAATGGAGCAAGTAAAAGACTTCCCATGTAAGAAAATAGTATTTTCACAGTCCTATTCTTACATCTTAGAACTTTTACCAATTGGTAATAGGTGGGATTTAAACTTTGGCTTTACTGATGTAATCACAACATCTGAAAGACAGTCAGAGTACATCAAAGACCTATTTCCAAGTATCGACACTCATATCATACCGCCGTCAATACCTGAGTACTTTAAAACGACTGATAAGATTAAAAAACCGATTGTCTCTATTGTAACTAGAGACCAGAAAACTGCACTAAGATTGGTTAAGTCGTTCTACTTACAACATCCAATGTATAAATGGATTACGTTTAGAGAACTTAGAGGTTTACCTAGAAAAACGTTTGCTGAGCAACTAGGTGAGTCTTGTCTAGCTATATGGGTTGATGATGAATCCAGTTTTGGAACATTCCCTATTGAAGCTATGGAGTGTGACACACCTGTTATAGGTAAGATACCTGCTATGATTCCTGAATGGATGGAAGACGATAATTCGGATGAACAACAAATTAGTTTGAAAGATAATGGTGTTTGGACTAATAACGAATTATCTATACCTAATTTAGTGTCAGAGTTCATGAGAGTATGGTTAGAAGATAATGTACCTAATACCTTAATGGAAGGTGTTAAAAAATCTAAAGGTCAATACACTGAAGATAAGCAAATTGAAAATATCAAACGTGTATATGGTAATCTAATTGCTAATAGAAGAAGTGAGTTTGAAGCACTTATTGATATAACTAAAGAAAAAGAAAAAGAAAACAAAGATGAAAAATAAAAATGATATCACAGTAATCACGCCTCTTTATAATGTGGACGAGACTTTACTTAATAATGCTATCAAGTCGATAGCAATGCAAGAAACAAAACCAGATACGGTAATGTTTGTTGTTGGTACCGATAAAGACCATGGTGTTTTATCTGATTTAATGAAAAATTACGATTTGAATTTTGATGTTATTAAACATGACAAATCAACTGATTTTCAAGCTCAAATGAATCTAGGTGTTGAAAATTGCAAAAGTAAATGGTTTATCTTTTTAGAGCAAGATGATGAGTTAAGTGGAAAATGGGTAAGTAACGTTGTGAAGTATAGAGAAGTTTATACTGACACTCAAATATTTCTACCAATAATATTAGACGTGGACCCTCAAAGCAATTTTATTGGGTTCACTAACGAAGCTGTATGGGCATCTCAATTCTCAGATGAAATGGGTGTGTTGGATAATGCTGCACTATTGAGGTATCAAAATTTTAATATGGATGGAATGGCCATGTTAAAAGAAGCATATCAAGAATTCGGTGGACTTAAAGAAAGCATGAAATTGAGTTTTATAAGTGAATTCCTATTAAGGTTTACATTCAATTCATGTAAAGTGATGATTATCCCTAAATTAGGGTATAAACATCTAAATGACAGAGAAGGTAGCTTATTTAACTCTTATAAAAAAGAGTTAACGCCAGATGAATCAAGATGGTGGTTATCTTTGGCTAAGAAGGAATATTTCCACGTCAATGACAGAAATATCCTTTATGAAAAAACAGAAAAATCTTAATGGCAAAAAAAAGAGGACGTAAAAGAATCAAAGGTTTATATTTTGGCCCTGAAGAAGAGGAAGCCGTTGTTAGGTTTTTGAATGAAGAAGACCCTATTAAAAGAGATGAAATTTATAATAAGCACTTAAGAGCTGCTTTTAATACAATGATTGAGTCTATTATTAGACGTTATAAATTATATAGGAAAACTTATACTTTTGAAAACCTACATGGTGACACACTCTCTTACCTTATGTTAAAAGCTGATAAATTTAAACCAGAAAAAGGTAAAAGAGCTTACTCGTATTACGGAACTATATGTAAAAACTATATATTAGGATTATTGATTAAAGATGAGAAGAATATGAGGCAGACGCTGGAGTTCACGTCATCAATTAATAAGGTGCATGAAAAGGACGAGTTTATTTACCATTTATCGGAGACCGATTATATGCTAAGCGACTTAATAGATACCATGTGCGATGAGATTAAAAGTGAGTTAAACGGCGAAGATGAGGGTAAAAAGAAATTAACAGAGAATGAACGTAAAGTAGGCGAAGCTCTAATTTCTATTTTAGGAAACTGGGAAACTTTATTTGAGTCACTAAGTGGCGGTTCCAAATTCAATAAGAATAGCATACTTAGTACAATTAGAGAATACACAGGGTTAGTAACTAAAGACATTAGGATTGCTATGCGGAGATATAAGACAATATATGAGCTAACTAAAGCTGATAAAATAGATAAGGGTTTTTTATAATTCTTATCTTTTTTTTTTAGGTATTTAATAAAAATAAAGTTTTTATCTATTTATAAATAAACACATGTATTATTAATGCTTTAAGTAATTTACAACTATTGTGGGTAACTACAAGGGAAATTAATGGTATAATATATGAAGGTAACCTAAATAAGTATAACAAATATTAAAAATATAAGATTTTGCCTAGAAGTAAAAAACAAGAAATAAAAATAAATGATAACAGTTCTCTTCAAGGATTGTTACAAGAAGTCTACAATAACGCTTGTAATCAAATAACTGACGCTCAAAAGGTCGTTAATGAAATTGGTGTTGGTTCGGTACCTGAAGATGTAGATGATTGGGCTAAAGTAGCCAAAGCTAAAACTGATGCTTTAAAGGTTAAAGATTCTGCAATAAAAACTAAATTAGATGTAGGTAGACTTCAAAGTGATATTATTAAATTTAGTGGTGAAATTAAAACCGCTTTAGATAATAATCCAGAAGTAGTATCTAACGATAGTTTTGCTAAGATTAGAGAAATGATTAACGAGTCTAAAAGTAAAGAATAAGATTTAATGAATGTTACTAGAGAAAAATCTGACATATTTGCTCAAATAGCGGCTTTAAGGGTATCTTCAGAAGGTTACCCTAAATTCTCTAATACAAATTCTATTGACTCAATTTCACAGGAAACTAACAGTTTAGATTTCTTATTAGACTTAACTAAGTCGTTAATAGGTTTTGAGCCTTTAAAGGAAGGCCTTATAGACGTTTTAACTCATAACCTAGAAGATATAGAGTTAGATGTTAAAAAAGCCCTTAAGGAGGCTTTAAAATCGCTCGTTAGTTGTAGTATTAACCCTTCATTACCAGATTCGTTTGTTCAGGATGGAATTACTTTGGAAATCGATAGAGTAGATTTACTAGATAAGTTTAAGGTGAACCCAAATTCAGGGGCTGGTAAATTGCTTTACAATGATGTAAACTCTGGGACCAATAGCACTGACTTCAATACTTTCTTATACGAAGTAATACAAGACAACGGTGGTACTAGTTCTTGGGGGAATCAGACTTTAGGTGAAGATATACTAAACATCAGATTCACACAAAATGCAACCACATCTAACGGTAATAATAATACCTTAAACATTAAACCTAGTTCAAATTATGAGGGTAGTAAGTTGACCGACATAAATAACGACTATATCGACAGCATCAAGCTATTTGAGACTAATAAATTAATAAACTCAGTCATAGAGTCTTTATTTGGTAGCATTAGTCTGAACACTTCTAAAAATAAAAACACTATTGAGAATGAAATTAAAATTCAGGAGATAATAGATAGAGTTATTAACCTAGATGAAGAGGAAATAGTAGATAATAGTTTTTTTCAGTTTAGTAATGAAGAACTATCAAACATTGAGAGCAAGGCTGAAATGAAAAGGAAAGGTAAAAGACTTATAACTACATGCGATAACGTAGAGTCTGAAATATCATTCGAGTCAATAAAGTCTTTAGATAGTAAACTAGATGAATTCAATACTCAGACTGTAACACCTCAATTAATTGAAAGAAAGACTAGGATTGTTAGAAATGCATTAGATTCTCTGGCCGAAGAGTCAGCAAGTAATGTCGACAGTAGAGATAGGTATAACGTTAAGGTCAATCTTATTGAAGAGATGTTAAGGAATATAATGAATTCTATCGTAGGTGTTATATTATCACCTAAACTAATAGGTATATTAGCTTTAAATCATTTAATTGTTTACGGAGAAACATTTAAAGATATAGAGGAATTCATGATTAAAAATAAAAGTTTACTAACTTCAGTGTTAAGAACAATTCGTGATTCAGTGGTGTCAATATTACTGGAAAGGGTTTTAAAAGAAATTAAAACTCTAGTAGCGGATAATATAATAAGAACTCAAGTAGAAAGAGTTAAGTATAGTCAGGCACAACTAAGCAGCTTGGTTGGTGTAGATACTGAGATACTTAGAAATATATCTGGATTAACATAAAATAATATGACAAATAAAAGCTCAATGACAAAAGTTATTGAAAGTCTTAAAGCCGCTTTCAACGCAACTAGAAAACCAATAGAACCATTACCACCTCAATTGTTAGTTGTTGGCGCTAACCTAAGGCCAGGTTTAAGTCCACGTAAAATAACATCTAATGTTATATCTAGGCAATCTGAAGCTGGCGCTCCGTCTGGTGATATATTTTCAGAAAATAGTAATGTAATGGAATCTATGACATCTATAATGGTTGAAGAAATTGTTAATGCGTTAGTTTTAGACGCCAAAATAGAAATAGCTGTACCACCTGGTGTTCAAGTAACAACCACTGGTGTCGGTAATTTAGGTGGTCCAATAATTAGCCAAGGAGTTACAACAAATATTGCTTCTGGTAACGGTGTAATTAGATAGTATGGAATATAAATGGGAACATAAAAGTAATAATGAGATAAGGTCAGCTCAAATTGAGATGCATCAGGAGTATGAGGCTATTAAATTAGAAATTGCTAGTCTTGCCACTAAAATAAACAAACTGAAAGGTAAGTTAGATGACATGGACGCTGAATATTTAACATCTAAAAAAGTGTTGGATGAAAGATTAAAATTTTAAAGTATGAGTAAGTTTGCTTTTGGTGGTAGTAGTATATACAATAAGGGTGCTAGAGAACGTCTAGAGACCACTGTATTTTATTATGGTAAAGTTGTATCAAATGAAGATAATCTTGGCGCTAATAGGATAAAAGCTAGGATTACTGGTATTGATGATAGTGTTACTAGAGATAATATTCCATTCGCTTTCCCTATGGTACAGAAATTTTTACATGTCATACCTAAAGTGGGTGAAAGTGTGTTAGTTTTTATACCAGACGTTAAGAATCCTAACATTGATAGAATGTACATGGGACCAATCATATCCCAACCTCAACTACTGTTCAAAGATAGTGAATTATTCTCATCAAAATCAGCTTTAGATAGTGGTGTGAAAGAACCACAACCAGCACCATTTACAATACCTGAAAATAGGGGTGTTTATCCAGACGTAAAAGACATTGCATTACAAGGTAGGGACAACACTGACATTAGGTTAAAAGAAAAAGAGGTATTAATTAGAGCAGGGCAGTTTGAGTCTGACACACCCAAGGGTGAAATACCTAAATTCAACAAGGTAAACCCTTCTTACATACAAATAAAGCACGATGCTATCTTAAAAAGAGGTACACAGAATACAAAAACCGAAATAGGTGGTGCTATTAATGTTGTTAGTAATAAAATTAACCTACTAACACATAAGAATGGAAGTCCTAGATTTGCTTTAAATGACCAAAACAATATGATATCTGATGAAGAGTTGCAGAGAATTGTTAAAGACGCACATCCTTTGGTATATGGTGACAACTTAATCGAATTCTTAAAAGTTTTAATCAATGCATTCGTAAATCACGTACACGCATACCCAGGTATGAAACCACAAGATTTATCAGGTTCAAACGACATCGATGGTTTATTAGAGTTCAACCTTGAGTCCTTCTTATCTAAAAATATAAAAATTAACTAAATAAATAGATATTTATTAAGAAAGATTAATATGGTAATCAGGACTTACTTTGATAGAAACAACACAATTATATATAATAGAACCGAAAATACAGGTAAAAACCCTGTAGCTGAAATGTTTTATGGCGGTAACGTTGAAAAGGACGAACCATTCTTTAGCAGATATTTATTCCAATTTGACGTACAACGTATAATAGACTTAAGGACCAAAGGTTTATACCCTGATATATCTAAATTAAAACATACTCTAAAAATGACTAACACCAGTACGTTTGATACCTCACTATTAGGTGGTCAAACTGCTGACGGTAAAGATAGAGCTTCATCTTTCGACTTGAATTTATTTGAAATCAATCAAGAATGGGATGAGGGTGTTGGTTATGACTTTGCTGGTCAAAAATACTTTACATCCAGTGATAGTACGGTGACAAGTACAGAACCATCTAATTGGTTACAACCTAGAAATGGTGATACTTGGGATAATGGTAATGGTGTCTTTAGTGGATGGACCAGTGGCACTACTCTAGCGACGCAAAGTTTTGAGGATGGTAATGAAAACCTAGAGATTGATGTTACTGATATTGTTAATGGTTATTTAACTGGTAATACAAATAATGGTTTAGGTTTAGCTTTTGATGAGTCATTAGAAAATACAATTAGAGAAGAATTACAGTACGTAGGTTTCTTTACAAGACATACACAAACTTTTTATGAACCATACGTTGAAACTAGATATGAAAATTCAATACAAGATGACAGAGCTGACTTTTATTTAGATAAACCAAATAAACTTTACCTATATGTTAATCTAAGAGGTATACCAACAGACGTAGACTCAATGTCTGGTATGAGCGTTACAATATTAGATAATTTAGGTGAGACATTTTCAGCCTTTACTTCTTCAGACATAACTCATGAAGACATAGGAGTGTATTCAATAGAACTAACCGTACCTACTACAGAAATAGGTTGTGTTTTATATGAAGATATTTGGGAAGGAATTACTGTAAACGGTATAACTAGACCACCTATTGAATTAGAGTTCGAATTAAAAGACTCTAATGAATACTATAGCATTGGTAGCGACAACTCAACACCTAAGAATTACAAATTTAATGTATCAGGTATTAAAGATTCAGAAAAAATAAAACGTGGTGATATTAGGAAAGTGAGGGTTATGGCTAAAGTACCTTATACTACTAATGACCAAGAAGTGTTATCATCTATTGAATATAGACTATATACAAGAGAGGGTCAGGCCGAATACACGGTAATTGATTACACACCAGTTAATAGGGCGTTTAATTACAATTACTTCCTACTTGATACTCAGAGTTTATTACCTACTAGGTATCATTTAGATGTTAAAGTTACGTCAAATTCTGAAGTGAGGACAATGCAAAACATTATTAGTTTTGATATCACAAGTCAAGTTGACCAAAGAAAGGGTTAATTTCTGCATTTTATTTGATGCCATTGCTGAATCATTTGATTTGGTAGGTAAGAAGCAAGACGGGGTTTTTGTTAACATCTTAACTGATGGTGACGAGAATGACTCTAAGAAATACAGCGTTGAGGACGTTAAGGAGTTGTTCAGTGAAGCGGAAGATAGTAACTGGGGTGTTACCTTCATGGGTACAACAAAAGACGCTGTAGAGTCCGCTAAGTCTTGGGGAATTAAGGCTGGTAATACCATGCAATACAGTAACGATGTAATGGGAACTAGAAGCGCTAACAATACCAGACTTAAATCTAAGGAAATGTATTTTGCAGCGGCAATGAATTCAACAGATATGTCAAATGTAAATACGGACAATTTGGTTGATGATGAGTAGTCATTAAAGTATGTAATTAAGATAAAAAGGGAGGGACTTGCGTTTCTCCTTTTTTTTATGTATTTTTGTGAGAGTAATAAATTTAATTATGAAGATAAAGAAAATGTCATTGGATGAATTAAACACTGAACTAAATAGGGCTAAATTCTGGGTTGAGACCAACCCTGTTGTTAAGTCTTTGGATTTGATTAATAAAATGGAAAATAAAAAACTAGAATTAATTAATAAAAACTTGCGTAACTAAAAGATTATTTTTATATTTGTAACCTAATAAATATATGAGCAAAGTAACACGTAAACAAAGAGTTTTAGATGCAATGAGAAATCATTCATCAAAGTCGATTACTTCATGGTATACGATTAATCACTTAGGTAACACTAGGTTGGCGGCTACCATATTCGAACTGAAGAAAGACGGAGATGAAATTAAAACCGTTACTGAAAAAGGAGTGAACAGATTTGGTGATAAAATTAAATTTGCTAGATATATATTAATTAAAGAAAACAAATAAATATGAAAAAATTACTAATTACAATTATGGTGTTATTACCATTGTCAGTACTGTCATTTAATCAATCAGAAGGGACCAATACATCAAATGATGTAAGCGTCTCAGAAAGTACATCCAGCGGTGGTGAAATTCTTAAAATAGCCAAACCTTACATTGAAAAATTAATGAGGTCTGCTGAAAAGGGTGTTGATTTTGTAGTTGAAGAAACTCCTGTTGTCATTAAACAATATCTATATTTTGAAACCATTATTTACTGGTTATTGATATTATTTGCAATATCACTCATGACTATTATAAGATATGGTGTTAAAACCATTTTTTATGTCAAATCAAAAGATAAACCAACATCTGATAAAAGACATGTAGATTATAGATACGTTAGTCGAGATAATTGGTTAAGGTATGATGCAGATGATAATGACTTTACCTACGAGCAAGTCTTAACATTAATAATTGACATCTTGTTTACACTAATCGGTATTATCATCATACTGGTTAATATATCTGATGCGATTAAAGTCACTTTTTTCCCAAAATTATATTTGTTTGAACAATTCGTACACCTAATAAGATAAGTATGAAATTAATATATGCTATAGTATTAACAGCGCTATGTTTATTAATGATAGCCATTCTACCTGAAGGAGCTAGAGAACCTAGTAGATTTGCTCTAATAATGTTCACCTTACTTATTATACGATATGAAATATACGAAAATAATAAAAACAATTAACTATGGATAAGTTTGATGCTAAAATAAAGAAAAGTTTTGAAGCTGATATAAGGAATAAATTGTTAATGAGAGGATTTTACAATGAAACCTTAATAAATAATAGAGGGTTAATAGGTGCCACTATCGATGAGGTGGTTTTAAAAGTAGTTAAAGGGTATTAGTTTATGACAATAAAAAAGGCCTAGATTTAATCTAGGCCTTTTTACTATCATTACGTTTTTAAGATATTATCTTAATTCGTTCGGGTTAAATGTTGTTAATCCATCAACTCTAACAGCTCCGTAGAATCTGTTGTTTACCACTTTCTTAGCATAACGTGTCATTATACCTTTAACTGGTGCAAAGTTGAATGGGTTATACATTGTAGGTGTTAGTTGCATTGGCACGTATGGTGCGTAAATGTAACCAGTATCTAATAAAGACTTACCTTTGTGTCCCATAATCAATGACCATGAAGGTGCATAAGGGTCTCTATATACTTGATATCTACCTGATAATGAACCGATTTTCTCGATACCCATGTTATATTGGTCTTGCTCTGGAGATGCATCACTTACGTGGAAGTACTCTAAATCATCGAATACAGCAGAAATCTCTGAAGAAACTACGATAAAGTTAGCACCACCTCTAAGAGTAGACTTGTGGATTTGTGCTGAAATTTGGTTAACTTTAGTAATTAAAGTTTGATTCCAGTCTTTTTGAGTATAAGCATTGGCAGCCAATGAAGCTTTTCTCCATCCGTTCCAATCCCATCTTAGTTGCCATGCAGCAGCTTTTCTTAAGTCTCTTAAGATTTCCCTGTCAATTTCAGCAGCAACTTGCTCAGAAAGCATTGCAGTTAATTCAGCTTCAGCATCAATGTTGTGGAATGCACTAACATCTTGCGCTAATTCTGGAGACCATGTAGCTCTCAATTTTCTTTCTTCAACAGAAACAACAACTTCGTCTAATTTGAAAGATACTTCTCCCATTTCAGTTTCAAGTTCTAATGGAGCATATTCTGCCCATGATACTGCAAAGTCATTAGAAGTTAATCCAGTAGAACCTATTGTAGCTGTTGGAAGCGTATCCAAATCAACACCTACATAACCATCGTATGTTGACGTTCCGTTAGCTTCTACTGGGTGAGTTAAATCTAATTCTAAGTAGATAACACCAGCGTCATCACACACATCATTATATTCAACAATACCTTTACCGTATTTTTGAGTTACTAATCTGAAAGGAATTTCACCCCCTTGACCAAAAATTACATTACCATCTTGGTCATTTAAATCACCAGACGCGTTGTTAGTAAGTTTTAAAGATGCCATGAAAGATTCAGTGTCCATTGGGTTACCATCTGGTCCAGTTAATCTTCCTTTGTTCTCTGAACTAAATCCAGAAACTTGAACAATGACATTCCTTAAAGAACCATCAGTTCCAGTTGGAAGTTCATTTACATTACTTGCAGCTTCAAACTTACCGCTTTCATTTAACGTTACTAGGTTAAGAGAACCTGTTTGAATTGTTATTTCACCTTTTGATGCATCAAATAATCCATCATTGTAATAAAGGTCATATAGGTTTTTCTCTTGGTATTTTGTTGGAGTATATCCATCAACACCTTTTACAACTGGTAAACCATCTGAACCCATTGAAGTGTGAGCAGAGAATTCAGGACCGTCTTTGTAAGGGTCACCGTAGCTACCACTAGCAGAGTCATATCTAGATGATGTTTGTGGTACAAAGAAGAATAATTTACCAATTGGCATATTCATAGCTTGTACAGATACAATATCATTAGCTAATAACTTTGAGAATACTCTTCTTACGATAGGGAACACAACAGTTTCGAATGAACCTGAACTTCCAGCGTCAGTAGACTCGTTTAACAAGTGAGAAGCTTCGTTTTCATATAACTGAGCGATGTTCTCTTTAACGTGACCTTTAAGACCATCTAAGAATCCTAAAGAATTCCATTTGTTGATAGTGTTTTCACGAATTGTTTTCATGTGGTTAAGACCTACATTACCAACTTTACCTGAGGTTAAAAAATTTGACATAATTTATTTATTTAATTTTAATTTACTTTATTATTTATTTGTTCTTTTCATTAAGTCAAGAACTCTTTTTTGTGCTGGGTCAACATAAGCTGTCGTCTCATTTAATTGATTTGACTGACTTGTACTTTTCTCAGAACCTAATTTATTTTCAATTGACTCTGTGATAGGAGTTTTTTCACCTAATTGAGAGCTTATTGATTTATACAATTTCTTTGACTCTCCGATTGTACTAACCTCTTCATCAAATCTACTTAAGATATTTTGTTTTTCTTCTGAAGTAGTTGAGTGCTCTAAAAATAATTTAGTAGCATAAGTTAAGTTAGTATTAAATACGGCAGTCTCAGTAATTGACTTTCTAAAATCTTTAAGAGAGTTTCTGAACATTTCGTTCTCTTCCTTAATCTTTTTAGCTTCACCTAAAAGTGTGTTATATTTTGAAATTGCTGTAGCTAATTTCTTTTCTGCAACACTTTCACCTTTAACACCTTTAACATTCTTAGCTCCCGCTCCAACTGGCTGACCAATGTCAGCTTTTGCTGGTGCTCTGTGCGCTTCACCTTTAGCTTTTGGAATATGCTCTTCAATTGATTCTTCCTCATCCATTTCTGAATTTTTAGATAGACCCATTAAAGCATTTTTAGCTCTTTGACCGACAGCTCCACCCATTTCCATAAGTTTTTTAAGACCATCGATTATTTCGCCTAATCCAGCTGCGGCTCCTTCGACATCACTTCCACCGCCATTGAAACTATCCATTTCCATAACGTGTTCTGCGTGAGCGTCACCACTACCGTTTTGTCCTTCTTCATCAAATCCACCTTCAAGATTATCACCTGAAGTTTCAGTGTCAGTAGATGCTTTTTGGTTGTCAATATCTCCTGTGTTAACAGCAGCTACATCTGAACCTTTATTTACATCACTTACTTGTGGATTATTACTGTTTCCAGCGGTAGCTCCAATTTTAGTTTCTTCATTTACGTCATCTTCTTCTTCTGATAACTCAATTTCGTAAACTACACCCTCATCTTCTTCTTCTTCTTCTTGCATTTTGTGGTCACCATCTTCCATTTCAGAATTTTCTTCTTCCATTTTATCGTAACCTTCAGCTTCTAAACTAGAAGCTTCCATTTCGCCTTGGTCGATAAGACTATCACCCTTATCCATCTTCACATTATATTGTGAACCTGATTCTGGGTCTGTAATTACTACCTCATTTGATGATACAACTTCAATTTCATCATCTCCGCTTAATTTTTTGTAAACTGAGATAACTTCTTCGTCTGATGCACCTGTCATGTCCATTCCGTAGTCTTCGCTACCTTCTCCGTCAAGGCTTTCACCTTCTTCCTCAGAGTCCATATCCATGTCATCAAGTTCTAGTTCTTCTGAGCCACTTTCTTCAGTGGCATCATCAACTGGTAATTCATCAACGTCAACATCAACATCACTGTCAGTGTCAGCATCAACATCTTCGATATCTTCGATATCATAATCATCCTCATTCAAGGATTCTTTTAGCGAACCTGTAATTTCTTCTTTCGCAACCGAACGAAGTATTTCTTTGGTATTCGAATTTATATTCTCTTCAATAAGATTAAATTCCGCTAAGGCTTCTTCTATAATAGACTTGTTTTTTTCGTCTTTCATTTGGTTATAATTTTTTATAATTTAAATTATTACACAGTAAATTTTGTGTGTTTACTTAATAAATATGTATTATTTCTACAAAACACATGATTTTAGTAAAAAAAATTATTATTAAGTATTTAAGCTATTAAAATCTAAATTAAAAACTTGTTTAATTTATCAATTAATAGATTGTCTTTCTTCATTTTAGATTCCATAAATGGCTGTGCGTCAGACTTATTGTTGAACATATAAGAACCTGGCGTACTAGGACTAGTTACTATATCCCAACATATGATTTCGAAATCATCTTGTACAATTAATTTACCATTTATATTATCTAACGAACCAACACCCCTAGAAGATACACCTACACGGATTCCCTTTCTTAACATGTTAGCTATTTGGTCACCCTCACAAGATATTATACCTTGGTTAATAAAACCAGGTGACATGATGATTTCGACTTCACCAACTAAGGTTGTACCTTCCCACCATATTTTTTTAATTTCATGTGATACATTTCTATTTGAAATAACAGATGACTCTGGGTGGTCACTATTGTGTGTCCAAGAAATTTTACCATTATGTCTCATTAACCAAGTTCCATTATCAACAGTAACACAATAAACATTATCATTAAATGGTATTTTTTCTGCTTTAGTAAAACGTGTATCTAGTGAAATCCCCTTAGAACGTCTTTCAGAAATGATATGCAATGGTTTAGAATTAGACGCTTCTATTAATCGCTTAGTTTTAACTTTACGTTTAACTAATTCTAACATCCCATCAGTTTCAACCTCTTCATTAATTATTTTAGTATCTGTAATATACCTATCTTCTGGTATGCGGGTATTAAAAGTTGCGCCATTAGAAATCTTAAGCATAATTTCAAAAACGTCTTCTGATAATTTATCTGAAATAGTATAATATTCTTTCATTAATTTACCATTTTTATCACTTCTATTTCTACCATCCCCTAAAAGCATCCAATCTAATAAAATATTCAATAAATTAACATTCCAATTTTTTGCGTAATTAGGTATATATTTTTCTTCGGAATTTCCTAAATCAAATAGAAAATTATATAATGGTTTATCATAAATTATGAATTGTCTATCATCACTAATCGAATATTCAAATGGTAACTCATTTAATAAGTTTATTATTTTTTCTGAAGATTCTTTTTTAACCTGAGTAATAGTAACCGAATTTTTATTTTTACCCCCTCTAGTTCCAGAGCAATGACCATCAGCGATAAATATACCTAGAAATCTAGCCCATAATTCAGAATCTATTTCATAATTCGAATTCGGGATATTTATTTTTTTAGAATCCTCACCAACCCACTCACCTGAATTTTTAATATATGAATGTGAAACTTTAGAATCACCATTATTAATTTTATCATATAATTCTTCAGCTGTTAAAATATATGGCTTGTCATTCCTATCCCATAAAACAATTTTATGTTTTTTGGTTACTAACATATCTAATGATGAAGAGTTGTATATATGAATCATATCATCATTATATTTTTTATCTGTGGTTCTAGAAACTGATTGTACTTCTAATTCATTAGTGTTAGTATTTAAAGTGAATATCTCATCACCAATAACCATATCTTGAATTTCCCTCCAACCGTCTTTAGTAAATATTTCAGTACCTCTTGGTACGCATTCACCAATAGATAATCTTTGGTCAATTAACTCTTGATATCTGTTCGCTTCTCTCCTTAAAATGTCTTCTGGATATATCCTACCATTTCTGTTTTCAATACCATATTTTTGTAGAATTACAAATAGAACTAACGGTTCAGCCATAACAGGGCCATTACCAACTTTATTAACTTCTGAAATAAAAGATTTATTTCTAATGTCACTAGGTTCAATAAAACCAGCGTCACCTTCAATCAATAAACCGCTACCAGTTTTTCCACCTCTTAATATTTTATAATCATTGGTCATCTTTAAATGCTTTGTCTATAAATATGTTAATAAAATAAAAAAAGCCTAATCTTAAACGATTAGGCTTTCATTTGCTACTTTTAGTGCTTCTTCCTTATGTTTATAAAACTCGAAATGTCGATGTCTATTAAATATCTCTTTACATGCGGTTTCACTTAACTTATTCATTTCATCCAACAACGTATTATTATTCAGTTTATAATTACCTCTTTGATATAGAGTCACTTCGCAACTCATGAAACTAGGTTTATCACCTGATATCCCAGACTCTCTCATATCCATATCCACGATAACTATATCGTTATGGAATATATCTGTGTTTATATCTCTATATAAATAACTTTTAATTTTTTTAGTTAGGTCAGTAATAATCCTCTTATAATTATTACTTTCATCATAACTAATCGTGTTGGACCACGAACTAAATTTGATATATATGCTCTTTGGGTCGTTTTTGTCTACGGAACCAAAATGTGTATTTAAGTTATTATCGATTTGTATTTCTTTCTCTGTACCTCTGCTTTTTTTCATACTTCAAGTATAATGGAAAAAAATGGATTAGTCAATATTTGGTAAAACTTTATTTTAATATCTCTAAATTATTAAGCGATTTTAATGCTTTGTCTATCTGGATAGGTGAAAGTAAATCATCTAAATTTGACTTCTTAGAGTGTAAAGAATAAACTAAAGCTTTTTTTGGGCCAGAAACCAAGTAATGCATCTCGTTAGGTCCAAATTTATAAACATCACCTTTTTTATATTCACAACCAATGGTTTCATTAATTATAGTACCTTCTAATATTAACCCATATTCATATCTTTCGTCATGCTTATGTGGTATCACATAAGAGTATGGGTCATAGCTAGTAATAAAAGCTTTGCATTCACTCATATTCGTTTTAAGAATCATGACTTCAACCCCTTTAGAAATCTCTTTAGGTAATTTTTGCCATGTGTCTGTAACTAAAACAATCTCTATTGGAGTAACGTCAGGGAAGGACATAATTAAACCATCAAACTTATCTTTGATTTTCTTTAGACCATCAACGGCCTTATTGTAATTTTCATTTTTCTTTCCAAAAATGTTATCTATAAAACTGTTCATAAACCTCTTTCAGTAACTATCATCTTTATTTCCCTTAATAAAACTAAAATTTCTTCGTTAACTTTAGTGCTTTTCTCACCTAACTTTTCGTTCCTAACGTCTAACTTATCACTCTTTTCTTCCCATAGGGTTGTAAGTTTGATGACGTCTTTAGCTAACTCGTCTTTATCATTTTCAGCTTTCTTTAATCTATCAGCCAACCAGTATATAGCAGCACCCATAACAACCACCACTGGCGCTTGCTGCAATAACCAATTAATTATGTTTACATCTGCTTGAAATAGTATATGAGTCATTTTAATTTAATGTTTCTTTTAAATAACTAAGCTCAGTCATTTCACTAATAAAAGTCTCTGGGTTATAGTCGTACCTTAGTACTTTATCTTTAACTCTTAAAAAAGTATCTTTTTCTTCAATTGAACATTCCTCTTTCAATTTAGTATTTATAACATCTAAACATTCTCTTATTGTTGTTTTGTAAAGGTCTTTCTTTTGAGATTCATCACCGTTAATAATGGTTCTAATAACTTTCTTTTCACTTTCTGAAACAGTAGAGTATTTTTTATTGAACTTCTCAATCATTATTGGAGCCAAGAATTTATTAGTGTAAGGTTCAACCTTAGTGTTCTCAGTCATAATCTTTTTACCTGTGAAATTATTCAGGTACATTCTAGATTCAACAATAGATGATAAATTCTTAGCAGACCTAGGTGTTACGGTTAACCTATAGATGTGCTCATGTAACTCTTTATTGTCATAATCCTCAATTAACATATAACCGTTCTTATTTAAAAACTTAGTTAGTTTATTGTTACATTCATTAACCTTATTAACATCTAATTTACTCAATAGAGATAAACATTCATCAACAAATAGTTTAGAATTTTCCAAGTCTTCATTTACTTTATTCTCTAAACTATCATAAACTTCAAATTGTACTCTTAGTGTTGAATTCTCTTTAAGGGTTTTAGCGTAGGCTTTAAAAACTTTTCTGTTTTTATTATTACCTTCGACGATTCCATCTATTAAAATATCCTTAAAAGTTTCATGTATTTGACCAAAATTTTGCATTGTTCTTTTTTATTATAAATATGGTCAATATGCAATAAAAAACAACTTTACTCATTAATATCTTCAGTCTCGCCCAATTTATCATCAATTTCATTTATCATAGAATCCATTGTTTTGTTAAATTTAACTGATTTATCATAAAATTTAGTTACCTCATTTTTCTTTTTCTTTTCAGCCTTTTTACTCTCATCTAACATGTTAATGAATTTATTAACTGAACTATTTTTAGGGTTACGTTTTAAATTTTCGTTAATTATCTTACCTTTCTTTTTCTTAGACTCATCAGTGGTGTCTTCAGTATCTACATCGGCATTATCCGCACCAGCGTCATCTAAAGGTTCGGTATCACCAAAACCACCGTCTTCAACGTCAGTATCATCTAAGTCTAAACCATTATCGTCAAAGCCACCACCAAAGCCACCGCCGACACTACCAGTGTTACCACCACCATCGGGTCCGTCACCTTCCTCATCAACAACACCACCTAGTCTGGCCATTTCCATATCACCATAAACTCTATCAACGTTATCAAACACACCTGTATTCTTAATAACATTACCTGTGTTTTCTAACTCTTGAGCCGCAGCCTTTTCAATTCTTTGTTCAAGTAAATCCTGTTTTATTTCTTCATCACTCCAACCTAATATCTCTCTTTTAGCCCTAGTCATAGACATTGCACCAAAACCATTTCCAGAATCAGCAACTGCATCTTTATATAGATTAACCTTGGCCGCTGTATGTTCAACTTTAAGCATTTCAGCTTGTGTAGATGGGTTATTTAATGTAAGTGTAAAATTATCTAAATCATCAGTAAAACCTAATAAATGTAAGTGAATTATAGCAATTTTATTCAGCTCGTGTAAAAGGGCTTGTTGTATTCTATTGATTGTTCTAGAAAATCTAATATCTAGCAATGCTAAATTCTTACCCTCACCTTGAGCTTCTTCAAAACCTAAGAAGGTTTTAGGTACCCTTAACGCCGTAAATAACTTTCTTTGTAGGTATTCAATATCAGCAATCTGGTCTAAGTTCTGAGCACCAGGTAAGGTATCAATAGGGGTTTGAGCATTTTCATCCCTAACTGGTATAAAAATATCTTGGTCAATACCTAATTGATTATACCTGACATCCATTTGACCTGTTTGAGGGTCAATAAGTGGGGTACGCTTAAATCTATTAGCAATATCATCAACATAACCACTAACGTCTTCATTATCTATGTTACCAACATAAACTTTATAGACACGTCTTTCTGGTGCCCTAGTTACCCTATAAACTAACATAGCATCCTCAGCCAGTATCAATTGTTTCCATATACGCCTAGCTTTCTCTAAAAATGAAGTACCATAAGGTAATTTCCTATCATCACCTAATAGTCTAAAGTGACCTATTTGCCATGATTGAAATGTCATCTCATTTCTCTTCCAATAAAATTGTGTTTTATTTCTAGCCTCATCTTGATTTACATCAGATAGTTGCGATGGGGATATAACACCTCTAATGTCATTCTCTCTTCTTTCGATTTCAAAGTTAGGTAGCTGTCTAACACCAACAACACCAGCTTTACTATTAATGTTTAGGTGTACAAAGTTGTCGCCATACTTACATAAATTCCTAGACCACATAGGTAGTGAAGTGTGTATGTCTAATCTATTAATGAATAAATCCTGCAATATTCTTTTAACCCTCTTACTACCAGAGTATATGTTTATTACATCACCCTTATCATTAGGGGTTGTAGACTCTTCCATGAATATATCCAATGTGGCAGAAATCTCTGGATAGAATTCCATTGTTTCAAAATCCGAATATGACCCAACTCTAGTTGTTTCATAGTGTATTGCTTGTTGATAAAGCTCACCATCTACTTTAGTCCACTGACCTTGTAAGTACTTATCTTGTTGAGCTTGCAACTTAGCAGTCTCGTATTCCTCTTTTGATTTAGTTTTTAGTAATTCAGTACCATTACCCAATGAATATCTATTGGTTTTTTTAACCTCTGGATTTATCCCCTCTTTACCGAAGACATTGCTTAATTTTTGAAATACTGTTGGTTTTTCTGCCATTTTAATTTATTTTATTAATGATACTATATATTGTAAATATGTCAAGTTATTGACTTGTTTATCTTGAACCACTAAATAACCACATATACTTACCCTTAGGGTCTTGCATATTCTTAGCTACAGTGTGACTAAAGTTAGGTTGTTTCGTGGTTAATTTCTTCCTTCTATCTTTTTTTGATGTAAAACCATTACGTCTATATTCCTCATTACTAACTTCACCCTTATTAACCATCCAACCAGATAACATAGCCTTACTTTTCTCTTTAGATTCGTTTAATTTTTTAAATGAGTATTCAGCAACCCATAAAGCATAAGCTAGAGCCATAAGTAAATCATCATGATACCCATCCATGTGGTCGGCCCTACCGTTTTTAAATACAAACGTTCTCATCTCTGAGGTTAGTCTTCTAGACCTAACTTTTACGCCATTCATCCTGACCATCATTTCTAGATGACTTACAATAGGCGCTCTGAGACCAGCGCCTACATTAAAACCTGGGAATTTACCTTCATCAGAATAATTCTTTGGGGTTCTACTCTTCTTTTCTAGAGGTTTGCTTGAACTGTCGGCGTAGTATAAATTAGGTGTACCCAAATCTAATAAACGGTTAATAGTACCAACACCCCAACCACCAGTAATATCTACAACCACCAATGCATCATATATTCTACCATATTCATTAACCAAATCACCTAATAAGTCTGGTCTCAATTTACCTTTATATTCCATAACTTGAGTCATGGTATTAAAATCTATAATGACTATAGTTGAAGAATCTTCTCCATCACCTCTAGCAACATCAGCAGATAAAATATATTGACGTCCCTCTTTAGGTTCCTCCCATATCCAAATTTCTTTTTCATCACCAGAAATAAATTCAGGTTCAATAACATTCTCCTTTTCTTGCATTGTGATGTATTTATCGTCAATAACAGCACCACCAGAACCAATAAAAGATACATCAAGCTCTTGAGCAATCATCTTTTTATCGTTGTTCATACCACGACACATTTCACGATACCAACTAGATTCAGGTTTATAACCTTTCTGTAACATTTTGTCGTAGTGTTCGTGGATAGCTCTAACACTTTCCTCAGAATCACCCTCTTTCGTAAACTTAACCTCTTCTATAATATCATCATCATCATCTTCATTAATCCAACGCAGGTCTTTGTTATATCTAGGGTCTTGATACCACTTCATTTCAATAACATGAAAATCGTTATCACCACTCATAGCCTGTTCATAGGTTTTGTAGTATAACGAATCCATACCGTTAGGTGTAGAAACCAAAGAAGCTCTACCACCAGTGTTGTGACTAATAAGACCATTAGAAATAAATGAATTTGTTTCAGGTACGTGTAAATCGTAAGTATAATCTTCAGATTTTTCAATATCCACTATCTCATCAATATAAAATGATTCGTTATATTTAACTTGGGATAATAGATAAGTTAATAAATCACTATTTGGTATTATTTCTATTAATTTATATAATGAATGATAAGTTAACCTTTCATATTTAGACTCCCAAAACCTATCTAAAAATCTAACTTTATATTTAGGTAGATTATGTTCCTTAAGTAAATTAGAAATTAACTCTTTATTTATTAATACATACCTACTATTATCAACTTTATTTAGTAAATATTCATAGTTATTTTGTTTTCTACCCATTCTAAACCCAATTTCCTCATAAAATCTAAGGGCGTTTATAGAATAGATTTTTAAATTGTAAATAATACAAACGTGGTCTTTATTTTTGATTATTGAAGATTCACTTGTTTTATATTTATTTTTCTTTACATGAGAAATTATACCAAAATTCAATAATAATGTATGTAATGTTTTAATTAATTTTTTAGATGTGCTAGAATATTTAATATCTTTAATAGTTGACATTCCATCACTATCAAACATACCTTGTAAAAAGGCTTTAATAACACTCTTGGGCATCTTCAATAAAGCTAAGGGGATTTCTTTATCCCTAGCGTTATGTTTATTTAATCCAAACGATTCAAACCAAGAAACTAATTCAGTTGAATAAAATTGAAAATGTCTATCATCAACTTGAGTGAAACCATTACCTAAATCAGCTTCATCATTTAATAAAAACTCTTGAATTCTTTTATCTGTATTAGTTATTGTAATACCTCTAGAAGTGAAGTTACCTTCAGCTACAAACAACCCTAATAAATAACAAAAATTTAAATTAGATTCCAAATTTGTTGGAATATTCACAGGTTTATTATTAGGTGTTTTTTCAAAGTTGAACTCAAACTTACTTGACTTACCAAAATAATTTTGATTATATTGTATAATCGGTTTATCGCCAACTTCCAATTTATTCATTCTAACCCATTTTTCAGAATTGTTTCTATTAACTAGAATAGGGTGTTTCCAACTACCTTCCAATTCAATACCTAATTTAGTTTTTATTTTAAATGTTTCCCCATATTCACTAACGAATGTTTGTGTAGCGTCTACAATTACACCATCTTTATTACAAACTCTATGAGGTGTTTTTAAATCACTAAACCCTAATATATCTTTCTCAGTTACTAACTCATCCATACTTACTAACCCACCTTCGGTTAATATTAAACTATCTTTCTTAAGACAACCTAAAGCCGTCAAAGCTGTACCAAAAACAATAGCACCGTTTTCGATAAACGCCGCCTCATCCATAATTAACCAAGTAGGTGTAAACCCCCTTAATGCGTTTTTAGATGTAGCAACAGCCCTAATTCTACTACCATTAGGTAATTTAAGTTCTTTTTTAGACTCAGTTGAATAAATCTTTTTATTTTCTTTTTCTTCAGTACCATAATACTCAGACCCCCATGCCCATCTAGGGAATTGATTAACAAAATCTTTAATCTTATCAAGGAATTCAAAGGCCATATCTTGCTTATTTGCAAGAATTAGAATAGCCTCTGGGTTATTAGGGTCAGCGAATATAGCTTTTACTGCGGCATAAGCAGCTGTTGTTGTAGATACACCAGCCTGTCTAGGTTTAGTAACCATAGTGAACCTGTGATTTTTATAGGCTTTTATAATATCTCTTTGTTTAGGGAATAGTTTGAACGGAACAAACCCTTCTTTTGTTTTATCAAAGGTTTTTAAATATTCGGTAATTGCATAACATGGGTCGACTAAACACTTAGTATACTCACTTAAAATTTCATTTCCAGTTAACATCTATCTTTCTATATAAATATGCTAAACTTATCTAAAATAAAAAGAGCGCTTATTAGCGCCCTTTATTCTTAATTTTATAGAACTTTAGTTATTAAACCAAGTTCCACTATCTAAATTATCTAAATCCTCTGGACCTAAAAATTCATCATCACTTATTCTATCTACCACATTGTCGAACTCGTCATCTCTTAATTCGTCTTTAACATCATTCAACATATCATTGACAATAGCCTTACCCTTTCTTGAACCCATAAGGATTTCTCTGAAACAATCATTAAACTTCTCAGGTGGTAATGAGACCAAATCAACAAACACGTGATGCTTTAATTTATAGTCGTCACTAGGTAACGCATCCAAGAATTTTTCCCATAAAGGTGGACCTAATCTCATATCCCAAGTCTCAGCAGACATAAAGTCGGCTTTATCGATAACAAACTGGGCTATCTTAGGGTCTTTAGGTAGGCTGTGATAAGCTAACACTTCCATTAGACCCTTGACCATCTCATGTATCAATACAGGTAAGCAAATGGCTTGAGCTTTTATCTTTGGTACATCATTTTCAGTCTTAGGGAATTCAACATTAACTAAACCACCTATCATTCTAGGTTTAGTATCATCTTGAACCATATACATGTAATCTGCACTAGACATTAATTTAGAATATAAACTAGGTAGTACAGGTTCCATATCTTGTAGGTCCTCGTCAATAAGATTAAACATATGATTAACCTTCTTGGCTGAACCTTGTATTAAAGCATTAACCATTCTACGTTTGTAAACTTCTTTATTAGCTTGGACTAACTCATCATGGCTATCAAATTCAATGTCAGTTGATGGGTTCATCTTAATCTTAGTTTTATCGAGATTTAAAGTGAAATCTGTTGTTAAATCAGCTTCAATAACTAAATCACCTTCATCAACGTCAAAGTCTTCCATAATCATCTCCTTAGCTTTTTGAATTAACTCATCTTTGTGAGACTCTTCTAAATCGATTATTTTCAACATCAAATCTCTTTGACCTTTAGTAACCTCATTGACATTAATTTCATCTACGCCATGGTGTCTTTTAAACCTTTTTAAAACATCAGAAAATCTCTTAGACATCATCTTTTCTTCAAAATGCATTTCATCATCTTCTGGAAAAGCTGGGTGATTACCCAAAGAATGTTTACGCTCCCTAAGTTGCTTAGCTAGAGTAGGGTCCATTCTTTCATTATGATTATCATCATATTTTATACGACTCTCATTTAACTTACTTTCACCGTCAGCTTTTTTTAAAGACCTGATAGCTAAAAGTTTTATCCTTTTATTATCCATTATTTTTTGTTTTTAAAGTAGTTTATTAATTCACTCTTTTTTATTCTAGGGTTAACAGATTCAGAAATATTTTCATTTATATTAACCTTAGGTGATGTGCTTTGACCTAAACTTTCTAAGAACTTATTAAAAGCTTCATTTTTAACGCCGTACTCAATGGCCCTATCATCAGCATCTGAATATAATGAATCCACTTCATTATCTTCGTTTTCTTCACCCTTACTTTCGTTTTGAGTTACCTTAACAGTGTCACCGTCTTCAACAGCTTTTTCTAATTCTGGGCTAATATCTTCTAAGCTATCTTTAGTAACTGAGTATGTAACACCCTCTTCTTCAATTTTTTTTCTTAATTTATTCATCGTCGTCTGTATTTTCTAATTCCATTTCGACATCTTTCTCGTAAAGCTTGTCTACTACGTCTTTTATTGGCATCCCAAATGGGAATATTACTCTATCTTCTGGGTACTCGTCTAGGCCGTCAATATTTTGCCAACCTAAAGGTATTATACCATCCATAGAGTCGTACATTGAGAATAGTTCGTTGTCTTGTGCTACATGTAACTCAAAATCAACGGCTATTTTACCTACTTTCAATATCATACCATCAAATGGTGGTTTTGGATTACCGTTTGCTGGGTAAGAATCCCATTCCTCACCGTCCACTGATTCTATATCGTCACTAAATATAAATTCATAGAAAAACATGTCCCTATAACTGGCACCTATTTTATGTATGTATATTAGATATAACTCTTCCATTAAAATTCTTTAATCTCTGGTTTATTACCGTTAGTAAAACTAGGGTTACTGTGGTTATCTGGTTCACCATATTTAGAAACGTTAATCATATATTGTTTACCGTTATCTAAAATATCTGTTGTGTACAAGTAAACATAAGGTTCATCTTCTTCTGATGGTTTACTAACAACTTGACCGCTATTCGTAAAGTTAACGCCGTTAAATCTTTTACCTTTAATATCAAAGGTTAAAGTAACACTATTACCATCACTACTAAAATTACTAGAATCTATGAATTTAACACTAGTTGCATCAGCCTTTGGTTGAGGGTCTGGTAACTGTTCAGGGATTATTCTCCAAGGTTTAGACCTTCTGTTAGGCTTAGTCTTAGGTTCGGTTTTAGGCTTAGTTTGAGGCTCAGGTTGAGTTGTCATCATCTCAAACTCATCTATAAAATTTTCTTTTAACATATTTTTAATTTTATCTTTAAAAACATCGGTTCCTTTCTTAGACTCATTAGTTGAGTACTTATTTTCTTCCATACCACCGTTACCAACACCTAAAGTAGAATCGGCAAAAACAGTTTTCTTGTTATCACCTTCTTCCATATCTATATCGTCTAAATCTAACCCACCTTCACTATCGACATCATCATCTTCTACTTCAGGTTCATTATCATCATCAGACTCATCATCAATTGTATCAGTAGACGATGATTTTACTTTTTGAATGATATCAGATTGGTCCTCACTATCCATTTTACCTGAATTAGTAGCCGATAAAACAGAGTTTATTGCAAACTTCTCTAAATCATAATCAGGTTCAGCTAGGTCATCCGTATAACTTCTAAGGCTTTGACCTAATTTACCAGATAACTGTTGTATGTATTTTTCAGGGTTTTCATCTTCGTCAGCTTCAACACCCGCATCAAAAGGTTCTTCATCAAAAGGTTTATCAGAAGGTTCTTCTGCGCTAGGTTCTGGCATCTCTTCAGAAGAGCTATCGTCAGGAATAGAAGAACCCATCTCATTAGCTTCTGGCTCAGGAGATGGGTCATCAAGTTTTAACTTATATTTAGTTTCAGCTATGCTTTTTTTTTTGAATTACCTTCACCTTTAATAATGTTATTAATAGCTGTAGTAATCTTAAGGCCATTTGTAGACTCACCTATCATTTCAAGAATGATAGCGTCAATAGCTTTTTCACTTTCACTTAATTCAACATTTTCCTCTGCGTCAGAATCAGAGTATTTTTTTTCTTTATCAGAATCCCACTTTTTATCAAGCGTATCAAATAAATCTTTTTTCTCTTTATCAGAAAGCTTACCAAAGTCTTCTGGTTCGTGACCCATTTTCTTTAGCTCAGCGTTGAATAGTTTTTTATACTCATCATCTTTTTCAGCTTTTTCATTGATGCTGTCACCATATTCTTTAACGGTGTCATTATCAGAAGCAATTTCTTCGTCATGACCTTCATTACCACCCATAGTCTTAACAGTACCAAGTGGCGTGTCAGGTTGACTAGGTTTAGGGCTTTCCGAATAACAATCAGAGTTTTCGTTTAGTAAGCTGTCATTTTTTAATACGTTGATAGAATCTTTTTTACCTAAAGCTTCGTTAAGACTGATAAACTTAAGGTTTAATTGTTTAGTCGCTTGAGAGTAACTATCATAAGCCTTATCAGTTTTATTCTTTAGACCACCGATGTAATTAAAATCCTCGGCGATTAAGTTTTCAGATTTATCAGTTACTTTAATAAAATATTTATGGTTCTCTCTAACAATACCATAAATTTTACCATCAGGACCTTTCTTAGTTAATTCAACGACAGAAGTTTTAGTGTCTTCATTAATAGGTGCCATTCCCATTAACCCTCTCATTCTTTTTATTTGGTCATTACCTTTTAAACTAGTTGGTCTAATATTATTTTTCATTATTTGTTTTGTTTTTTATCCGTTTATTACTTTAGGTGGTATCATTTTCTTATAACCTATTACAAAAGTATTAGCCGTTGAACTTATTGTTTTGACTAATATATCTAAAGTTACACCTGCAATCAATCCGACTTCTGTGCCATTAATAGTAGGCGTAGTAGCGCTAGATGCGTACACTTTAATATAAACATACTCATCAAAATTAGCATCAGCCGCAGGGTGAATTACTTGCTCAAGATTTCTCATTATTATACCTTTTACTATATAAATATATGAAAATATATTAAAATCAATATTTTGAGCAAGTAATGTAACCTTAGACCCTTATAATTGTATTAATTGGATAAAGGAGCTTTAATTGTAGAATGACTTTCGTAACCATTTAGAGTAAAATCTCCAAACCCTAAATTGTCAATATCAAATGAGTCGTTTATTGTGACACTAGGTAAATCGAAAGGGATTCTTGTTACCAACTCATTTGCTTGAGTAATGTGGTTACTATATAAATGGACATCACCTAAGCTACCAATCAACTCTTCAGGTACCATATTAACTTCCTTACTTAATAGAAGTAATAATAATGCATAAGAAGCAATATTAAAGGGTAAGCCCAAAAATGTATCAACTGAACGTTGATTCCATTTTAATGAAATTGCTCTAGTAGGAACGTTATTCTCGTCACAAAACCTAATCAAGTCCTCAACTGGCGCAAGATTAATGTCTGCTACATTATTACCAAGGTACCCTATCCTCTCTTTATCACTTAATTCTCTAGTATACGCTTGAAAACCATAATGACATGGCGGTAATGTCATATCACCAATATCACTTACATTCCAAGCGTTAACCATAAGCCTCCTAGAGTCTGGGTTTGTTTTAAGATTATGTATTAAATCTTTTATTTGGTCAATGTTTTCATCACCCCACTTTCTCCACTGGCCACCATATATGGGTCCTAACTCTCCATATTTCTTAGCGAAATCATTGTCCGTTTTTATTTTATTAAGAAACTCTTTCTGAGTTAATAAAAAGGACGGTGCTTTACCGTCACCTTTTAAAAAACAGTCAATTTCCCTTAGTTCAGATTTTTCAGTATAGGTGTCTTTAATGCCTCTAACCCATCCTTTGTAGGCATCGCCGTTCCAAATATTACAACCGTTATCAACTAAATACCTTATGTTAGTATCACCCTTTAGGAACCATATTAACTCTGTTACTAAAATCCTAAATGGCATTTTCTTGGTTGTCAACAGAGGGAAACCGTCAGCCATATTATGCCTTATCTCTCGACCAAAAACAGACTTGGTTCCAGTTCCAGTTCTATCACCTTTTTCTCTACCGTTAACGAAAATGTCATTAATTAAGTCTATGTATTCGTAATCTATTCTATTGTTCATATTTCTATTTTAATGTAACTGGTATGTTATACTTCTCAACATAATGGTCTATCTCAGCAAAAGTATTGAAATAAAATTCACTAACAACCCCATCATATGGGTCGTGCTGAGTTAAATAATGTAAAGATTCTTCTTCTAAATATTGATATAACCATTCCGTATCTATCATGAATTTATTTTTTCTTTATACTTTTCAATAAATTTAACAACCTTATCAAGTTTAGCGTCTGAGAATTCTTCATCATTATCATCCCAATCTTGAATCATACCTTTCATTGCAGATATCACAACACCTTGATATTCTTTCTTTTCTTCGTTATCAACCTTGTTAATTTCTTCAATCATCAATGATACATCAACCTTACCAAGATTTTCAAATTTATAATTAGGTTTTATTTTTGAATTCAGAACCTTACCTTGACTGTCAGCCAATTCAAAACGCATATAATCAGTAGGTGATACATCTATGTATTTATACTGACCACCGTTTTTAAATGTAATGGTTAAATCCTTGTTAGTCTGGTCGTATTCAGAGACCAGCAAATTAGATGACTTGTAATGACTTCTTACAATATCACCACCCACTTTCTTTTTTATTAACATATTATTTCTATTTTAAATCAAATATACTATAAAATGAAAGAGAAAACAACTTGTTTTTTGGAATAATTTATGTATCTTTGCCTTGAACAAATAACATATATAGATGAAATTCAATAAAACGTTAAGTGAAATTATGAGAGGTGCTATGAGTAGTGCTAAAGATTATGAAGACAATAAAATAAGACCAGAGCACATAACCTTATCGATTATTTTACATGCCGACAATGCTGTTTATCAAATATTGATGAATGCGAATTTCAATATTGAAAGTTTATTTGACCAAGTTGATTCACTCTTAACTAATAGTGTTATAAATACAAATAAAGCTTATAGTTCTTCACCAGAGATATTACCTAGTGAGTCTACTAAGTTTTTAATCAATCAAATGAAGAAAGAGTGTGATAATATGAATGAGAATCTTATCTCAGAAAAGCATTTGATGTTAGCGCTACTTAAAACGAAGTGTGATGCACAAAAATCGTTCAATAAACTTAAAATGAATTATAAAACTTTTAAACAATTACTAATGGAACCCGAAAACAACATAAATGAACCAACCGATAGTGAGTTTGAGAACATTCCACTTAATAACCCTAAAAAAAGAAAATCCAAAAACTCTTCTAAAACTGAAGTACTAGATAATTTTTGTAGAGATATCTCTAGAGCAGCATCCGAAAACAGAATCGACCCAGTTGTGGGCAGAGGTGATGAGATTAGAAGAGTCACAGCAATATTATCTAGAAGAAAGAAAAATAACCCAGTGCTGATTGGTGAAGCTGGTGTGGGTAAGGCACAACCTCTAACAGCTAAAATACTTACACCTAATGGTTGGACTACTATGGGTGAAATAGAAGTTGGTGATGATGTTTTAACACCTAATGGTGACGTAACTAAGGTAATTGGTACCTATCCACAAGGTGAGAAAGATATTTATCAAATAACATTTAAAGATGGTAGGAGTACTGAAGCATGTGGTGAACATTTATGGCAAGTATATGGAATTCCAAAAGGCGAAAATAGAAACCACACATGGTCAACTATCAATACCCTTGATATAAAGGATAAAATCGAAAACACTAATTATGAACTGAAAATTCCTTTAGTATCAAATCAACTCTTTTCTAAAATTGAAAATAATAAGAATTATGTAATTGACCCATATTTAATGGGGTTATTATTGGGTGATGGTCATTTTGGTAAAAGTGAATTATCATTTACAAGTGCTGATATTGAAATCCCTGAGTTAGTAAGTGAAATAATTGGTGAGGATTATCAATTAAACTTAAATAAAGTTAAAAATAAAACAAATTCTTATAGATTAGGTTTAAGTGATTCTAAATATTTAGAGGTTAGAACTAGACATTATAAGAATGATAGGGTACATCCATTATTAAAAGAAACAGATTCATTAAATTTGACTGAAACAAAATCTGAAACCAAATTTATACCAGAAAAATATAAAAATGGTTCTTTTAATCAAAAAATTAGTTTATTACAAGGGTTGTTAGATTCAGATGGTACGGTAACAGAAACAGGTACAATTCAATATTCTAGTGTTAGTCAACAATTAATAAAAGATATTCAAGAATTAATTTGGTCTATAGGTGGTGTAGCAAAAATTAAAGAAAAACAAACTTTTTTCACTTATAAAGATGAACGTAAAAAAGGGCAATTATCTTACGTTTTAACAATTAGGTATAAAACCCCTAGAAATTTATTTAGGTTACAAAGAAAAATAGAGCGACTTCCATTAAATTATCAATATTCAGACACTCTTAAAAATAATATTACCGATATTAATTTTATTGGTGTTAAAGAGGCTAAGTGTATTAAAATTGAAGATGAGAACCACTTATATGTCACGGATAATTATGTTGTGACTCATAACACATCAATAGTAGAAGGTTTGGCCTTATTAATAAACAGTGGTGACGCACCTAAACCATTATTAGGTAAGCGCATATTCTCATTAGATTTAGCTTCTATTGTTGCAGGTACTAAGTACCGTGGTCAATTTGAAGAGAGAATGAAAGCTATTTTAGAAGAACTTAAAGACAACACTGATGTTGTTTTGTTTATTGATGAGTTACACACCATAGTAGGTGCTGGTGGCGCATCAGGAGCGCTAGACGCATCTAATATTTTTAAACCAGCTTTAGCTAGAGGTGAAATTCAAATCATAGGTGCTACAACATTGGATGAATATCGTGAAAATATTGAAACTGACGGTGCTTTAACAAGAAGGTTTCAAGAAGTTCTAGTTAGAGAACCATCTTTAGACGAGACTAAAGATATTCTAACCAACATAAAAGATAATTACGAAAATTATCATAAAGTTAAGTATAGTGATGAGGTCATTGACCTAATTATTAAGTTAGCTGACAGGTATGTGTCTGATAGAGCTATGCCAGACAAGGCCATTGATATAATGGATGAAACTGGTGCGTTTACCAACATAGACGTTAAGCTACCTAAAAAAATAAAAACTATAAAGGATAAGATAGTTGATATTCAAGAAGAGATGAAAGCTGTCATCAAACAGCAAGACTTTGAAGATGCCGCTAAGCTTAAAAACGATAGATTAAAGTTAGAGACAGAGCTTGAAAACATGATGTTTGAGTGGGAAAATAATAATGAAGTTAACTTTACGGAGATAACTAGTGAAATGGTAGAAACTGTAATATCAACTATGACAGGTATCCCATTAACCAAATTGACGTCAGTAGAGGCCAACACTCTTAAGAACCTTGAGAAAGACTTGAAAGATATCGTTATCGGTCAAGATAAGGCAGTTAGTAAGATATCTAAATGTATTAGAAGAAGTAGATTAGGTATTAGAAACGCATATAAACCAATGGGTTCCTTTATCTTCTTAGGTCCAACAGGTGTAGGTAAAACACATCTATCTAAAGTAATTGCTGAACAGGTATTCGGTGATAAAGAATCCTTAATAAAGGTAGATATGTCAGAGTACATGGAAAAATTCTCCATGACTAAATTAATTGGAGCACCCCCAGGTTATGTTGGATACGGAGAAGGGGGTAAACTTACTGAAGCAGTTAGACGTAGACCTTATTCTGTAATCTTATTTGATGAAATTGAGAAAGCCCATGAAGACATCTTCAACTTAATGTTACAGCTTCTAGATGAAGGTTATTTAACTGACAGTAATGATAGGAAGGTAGACTTTAAGAATACAATCATTATTATGACTTCTAACATTGGTGTTAAAGAGTTAAGTAATTTTGGTAAGGGTATTGGTTTTGAGACCAAGAACTCTATTATAAACGAGGAAGAACGTGCTAAATCAATAATTCAAAAGGCTTTAAAAGATAAATTTAAACCTGAATTTTTAAATAGGATAGATGAAACAATCATCTTTAATTCACTTAAACAAACAGATATCAATGAAATAATTAAAAACGAAATTGATATTGTTAAAAGTAGGGTAAGCGAGTTAAATTATTACTTGCAAGTGAATAAGAGTGCTATGGATTACATTGCTAAAGAGGGGTATCATAAAGAATATGGTGCTAGACCACTTAAGAAAGCAATTCAGAAGTACGTTGAGGACCCTATAACTGATGAGGTTATGGATGGTAACCTAAAAGAAGGTGGTAATATTAAACTATCTTACACCGCCAAGAGTGGCATTAAGACAAAGGTTAGTAATCCTAAATAAATACTTTAAAACAAAAACCCGCTTTTAGCGGGTTTTTTAGTATTTATTAATGTGATAAAGAATTAAAAGTATATATTATGAAAAACGAAAGTAAATCTAAGGACATAAATAACCTACCAACCGATAAACCAGTTAAAGATAAAGAATCTAAAAACAATATAATCGGTGGCGGCCCTAACAAAAAGCCTATTCAAGATAAAGGTGAGGATGACCCTAAGGATAAAAATAAAGTCATAGGTGGTTTGGCCGATAATTTACCAGTTCAAGATATTGCTAAGAAACACCAAGTACCAGTAAACGTAATCAACGATGAAATTAAAGCTGGCGTTAAGGTAGAAATGGAACACACTTCAGATAAAAACGTTGCATACGAGATAGCAAAAGACCACATATTTGAAGACCCTAAGTACTATACCAAACTTAAAAAGATGGAAGAAGCTACAAATGAATCCACAAAGAAAGTCATTAAAAAGTTTCTTAGAGAAGATGTTGACCTAAAGGTGGTTGACGAAAATCCAGAATCTATAAACGTTTTAGTTAATTATAACGGTAGGAAAGCTGGTTTAATAGTAGTATCTCCGTCGCCTACTAAAAAGGATGTCATAGAAATCACAGGTATTAAATTTAAAAAGGAGTACGAGGAATTACACATAATATCTCAAGCGGTAAATGAACTATGGCCTTTATTTAAGGATGCTAACTCTATCCTTGTAGCCCCTAAGTCAGCAAGCATTGAATTCTGGAACAAACTAGGGTTCAGTAGAATATCACCAAACTACCTAATTTCAAACAGAGGTCACTAAAAACTTGTTTAATTAATTTATTTTCGATATATTTGTTTAAAATAATATATGGAAAGTTTAGCTGAGAAGATATACGTGGCCTTGATTAATAACCCAAATATAACTGACACAACAAGGATACTAAAAAACCCTGATTCAAGAAAAGGGTTAGTAAACCTATCAAATACTTTAGCTAAAAGTTTCATAAATAACAAATAATATGGAGAATAAGAATGAAATTAAAAAAGATTTATATAAACAAAAACCTAAAGCCAGACTTAGATTTATTAGGAAAGGTGTTGCATATTACTACGCCGACCTAAAAGAACAAACAGTTAATTTCGAGGTACCTGTAGATGATATGGGTGACGCTGATTTTAATGTAGAGATGGAAGGTAAATTATTAATCAGATGGATTAGTGATTCATCAAAACAATAGTATCGTGAAAGACGTTTTACTGTGGCTTGATGATTATCGAGACCCAAAAGATACTGAATTCTTAACTAAATTCTGTCCTGAGTTTGAAGCCCATAGAAAGGGTGTTATATGGGTCAAAAACTATAATGAGTTCAAGAATTGGATAGAAACTAATGGTTTACCAGATAAAATATCTTTTGACCATGATTTAGCTGATGAACACTACACACCTGTTGAAAGATACGGTGATTATAGTAAATGGTCTTCCGAAATGAACTTCAAAGAGAAAACTGGAATGGACTGTGCAAAATACTTAGTAGATTATTGTTTAGATAATGACGTAACGTTACCAAAGTGGACCGTACATAGTGCAAATCCAGAAGGTGCCAAAAACATAACTAAGTATTTAATTAATTTTATGAGACAATAATATGGTACTATTTTTAAGAAATGATAATAATAAAACCTTATTTGAAGTTGAGGTATGGGTTAATAGCAATGATGAACGTAGTGATTTTGTTGAATTATCAGCAACCGTTCACATACTGAACTATTCTAACCACCTCCTTAATGAGGTTAAGAATAAAAAAGAGTTCATAAATACTTTTGAAATGTTAAGTGAACTAAGAGGTTGGTTATGGGAAAGATATTTCATGACTGATGATAATGATGGTTCAAAAATAGATGATGTAGTATCAAAGTTAAGGGTCGCACTAACTAAGGTGGCCAGTACGTATAACTTAAATTTAATAGACGATTAAATATGAGTAATGAAATAGAAAAAATACTTATTAAATTAAATAATAAGTTACAAGACTACAACGATTCAAAGTCAAGTAAAGAATTTGAGCTTATGTCTCATTTTACATATGTTACCAACTATTACTATGAGGTTATTATGTTTGGTGATGAAATTTTATGGTCATCTGAAGACGACCTTAGAGAGTATGTCGATGAAGACGGTATGGAGCAAGAAGATTTAGGGTTATTTGTTGAGAAAGCGTTTAATAAATACGTAAATTCACTAAAAAAACTTAGGTTTGACACACCCGTTGATGAAAAAGTAGGTGGTTTCGAGGTTGCATCAGAACTAATAGAAGAACTAACATCAAGAAAAGGATTTGATGGTATATGGAATTCAATGGACGATGAGGTTAGAGATGAGATGTTTCAAAAATGGGTTAATATTGTTGAAAAATACAACTAAATCCAATATCATATGAAAACTATAACAAAACAATTAGAAGAAAAGTATGGTGGTAAGTGGAAGTATATTAGGAACCGATTTGCTGGAGGGACATGGTTTTGTAAAGAATTAGATGCTATGGCATATTATGTGGCCCATGGAGGTTACGATGTTAATGGCGAATATGTACCACCAATATTACAAAACATTTTTGTATATGGTATAGGTGTACCTAAACGTTTTGTGCCAAAGCAAAGTTATAATAAATTATTAAACAAGTGAACTACTACTCTCCGATATATTCGTGACTAAAGCAAACTCTTTTGTTGTCGATATAATGGTCGTTAAACATGTTGATATGTTTAACATCTGTTCTTAATTTCTTGTTCTTAGACGTTAGCTTCCATAAGGGTGAGTTTTCTCTATAAAAGCCCATGCGTGGGTGTGCAGTTCTAGAGAAATATCGCTTACCGTCATCAAGATGCAACTGAGCAATAGCGTTAGAAAACCTAACACCAATACCCATACCCTGATAATCTGGTAATACAACGGTTCTATGACCTCTCCAAGCGTTTTTAATACTACCACTAGGCATGGCCATACTAGCACCGAAACAAACTATATTACCATTCCAAACTCCTATCCAACATCTAGTAGCTTTTGAAATTTTATCATCTAAATAATGATGGTTTTTGAACATTGGCCAGACACTGTATTTTGTTCGATATATCTCGATAACAATGTCTGGCCTAGAGTAAAATTTCCGTTAAAGACTTCACCTGTATTCGTATTAATAACCCAATCTGGTTCCAACCACTCTAAAATATCCTCATGACAAGTAGATAACACAACATTTTTAATGTTATGTGATTTAATATACTTAGATAAGGACACTGAAGCTGCTTTAGCTACGTTCCTATCGACTACAGAGGTAAATTCATCTATACATCCGTCATTTTTAATTGAGCGGCTTAAATCGGCTCTAAACTTCTCTCCATTAGAAAGAACATGATAAGGTTTATACCAAGTAGGTATAGAATTTAACCCTACAGCACTTAATCTATTAATTCCATCATCTGGTGAATTGAAATGAGATATGATTGCCTCATTTAATTTCCATTTGTGGGTCTCGACATCACCAAATTGCTTCAATAAAGTCGTCTTACCAGTACCAGAGGCGCCTACTATTACACCAATACCATATTCTTCAGGTAAAAAATTAGGTTTAACCCATGGATTAAATTTATTGACACCGTCAAACTTACAATCAAACGCTTTCTCACTAGTCTTTATGAATAAATCAGGGTCTACGTATGAAACTAAAGGGGTTTCAGACTTATCTAGATAGCCAAGTATTTGTTTTTTCATACTATAATATATAAAACATTCACATTAAGTAAACAAAAAAGACGCTCAGTGAGCGTCTTTTAATACTTTTAGTCTTACATTTGTTCTTTAAAAGCTTGCCAATTATTGTTCAGTTGGTCAACTAACTTATCTACTAATTCTAGGGCCGTCTCATTACCAAATAAAGTTGGTTTATAATCATTATTGGTAGACAAGATTCTAGCTATGTCTTCGGCTGAATCTTGAACTGAACCACTAGAACCGTTTAATAGTTCATGACTTGGGATAGAGTTATTCTCGTTTAACTTTTTTTTTTAGTAATGTTACTTATTTTAATACCTTTTTTTTGTAATTCCTTTAACTGAGATTCAGTAACAGTTACTTTATTAGTCTTAGGTTTACTCTCAGCGGGTACCAAGTTTCTTTCAACGATTGCTTCTTCAACAAGGTCGTTGATTAGATTAATTAATTTAGATTCTTGTATCTTAACTATTTTAGGATTTTTATCTGCCATGGTTTTAATGTTTTATTATAAATATAACCAAAACAGATAAAAATCTAAAAAATTAGGAACCACTGTTACACAGCTTGTCTGCGCCACTTGAGGCTGCGTACGCATTCGGTTTTACTCTATAAGTTAACTGCATACCTTTACAGAAACCTACAACCTCACTAAAAGCAACATTAGATGCCCATAATGGGTTAGGGTTTACGTCGGCATGTATTTCCAAATCAATGTCATACAGCTCAACTAAATCAAGTATGTGGAAACATACGTTGATAGATAATTGAACCTCTTTCAACATTCTTTCCCTAATAGTTGGTCTGTATTTTTCTTGAAACACTCCTGAAATTACTTTAGCACCTAAACCTTTGTAAATAGTTTCATTATTTACTTTACCCATAGGCTTTTTCATTTCAACAATTATAGCAACAGCATACTTAAAACCCTTCCCTCTTTTTTGGGAATCAGTACCTACACAAATATTAAGTTTATTACCTAATTCGTGTTGCTCATCAATCATTTTTTCTAAATAATCGATTAATGGTTCGTTAATTGAACCATGGTTTACTCTTTTCCAAGTAATGTCTTTTAATTCCATTTCATTTAATTTATTTACTTATTATTAATAACAAATAAACATAAAGAGGGTAATGTTTACTTGTTAATTTCTACACTAGGTAACAAAGCTTGGGCCATGTCAACTAAATCATTATTAATACTCAAAAATCTTAATGAACCACCATTAGACTCATCTAACATTTTAATTTCTTCTGGCAGCTCCTTTAATTCATTTCCAAACAAATTTAAAAATTTTAACTCATTTAATTTACCTATTGTTTTAGGTAAAGTAGCCAACTTATTATGCGGCAAAGACAAAATACTCAATTTATCAAGGCCACCTATACTAGGGTGTAATTCTGTCAACCCAGTATTATACAGATAAAAGAACACAGTGTTTTTTAATCTACTAAGGTTTGGTGTAGTACCAATATTATAATCGATGTATTTAATAGTACTAGTGTCACTAGGCAATATATCAAATAAAATATCCGTAAATCCAAAACCATATAGAATATCTACATATTTTCGCTCTTCTTTACCAGCTTTTACCGCCATTTTATATAAAATGTCATAGAAAAACTTACTTAACCCATCATTACCCTCAATCAACTTACCTACATTCTGAATACGCCTATCCTTTCGGTCCATAAACATATAAGTTTCAAAATGAAGTTGATATAATTCATGAGTCTTATTAGGGTCAGTATCTTCTAAAAAATACGTCTTAAATATGACTATATATAACTTACTTTTAGTGTTAAAAGGTGTTTTTTGATTAACATAATGATTATAACTGTCTTTACTAGCAGTTGTACACCAATTAGTTAATCCACCAAATAACCTACTAGATTTTACACTCAATGGTGTAAAAACCATAACTTTTCTATCTTCATAAGGTATGTCACCTAACTTTAGCGTGACCATATTCCTTAAATCCTTCTCTAACTTACTTACGTCCTTTTCAATATGAGGGTCAACAGCATCAAACAACTGAGATAAACTCTTATAGTTGTTAATGTTAGATGGGTCCGATATATCTTTAAATGCTCGATTCCTAGAACATAACTCTTTAAATATAGGCTTGTTCTTCTGCTTATGAAACACTTTAAGATATTCAGTGGCCATCCACAAATCTTCTTTTACAAACATTAAAGCGGAAGTATAATCCGATTCTTTAATAAATCTAGTAAAGGTAGTCAACATCCATTGAACATACTCCTTATGTTCAGTCGGGTCCGTCCTCACAATATCCATAAAGACAAAATCAGCGACTCTTATGTTTTTAGGTACCTTGATACCCTCATTAGCTAATTTACGCTCATTAAAACTATGTAAAGCATATATTGAGTTATCCTCATCACCATCATCACGAACTTCAACGTAATGAATACCATCATCTGATATATTATCATTCTCAGATAAACTCTCGATGTCTTCTAAATCAAACACATTGAATCTCTTCGCAAGAAATTCTATACGTTTAATTGGATTCTTATTTTTACCCAAAACTATGTTTTAATAGACAAATATAAACGAAAAAATCTAAATAAGTAAGTTTTATTTGAAAAATTCCATTAAATCTTTATCAATAAAATATTCAATCTGGCTTAATAGATACCCTAAGGTCGACTTATACTCATCATTTTTGGTTATCAATGATTTTAAAATTAAATTAGGGCACTCACCCAAACAAATTCTAGTTTCAAACTCATTATATAATTCTTGGTAACCTAAATCTATAAATTCCCCAAGAATTTCGTTATACGTTATTATACGGTCAATTTCAATATCAGAATATAATTTATTTAATGAACTCTTTTTAAAAGCCTCGTGTATTTTACCTGAAAATTTATCTCCCAACGTACTAAAACTCTGGTTTGTATTTCTCATAATCTTACGTTTATGTCTTTATAATAAATATAAAATCTACCAGCTAAATCATAATTACACCACCATTAATTTCAAAAAAAAAACCTATCTTTTACGTTCTGTGTAAGATAGGGTTTAACTTTTATCGAAAAAAAAAACTATTTCTTTCTTCGCATACCTATCTCCCTATCGTAATCGCCATAATACCACCCTTTGATGTTATCATTTATCTGCGATACAGGTAATCCAGCAAACTTATGTTGTAGATACTCAGATAAGGCCTTAGGGGTTATAGAACTACCGTCTATTTTCTTCTTAATTAATGGTTGATTATAAAATTCGTTGGCAACCTGCTTAACACCAACACTAGGTTCATAATCAGCCTCAAGAAAATCCTGAATCCTATTATTCAACTTAACATTGGCCACCGTCTCATTAATATGCGACTCGATAACCTTCAACTGCTTTTCATTTATAATTAACTTCTTACTCATACTATTAAATATCTTAATAAAATAAAAAACCCCTCTAGCAGAGGGGGTAAGTACATTATTTAAGGCCTTTTATAATCTCTTCTATCTCATCTTTGGATTTAACCCCCACTGTACGGTCTACAACCACACCCTCTTTATTAAATACTATTGTAGGTATACTCCTAACACCATAAGTCCTAGCCAACGCACTGTCGTTATCAACATTTACCTTAGTAATAGCAACATTTTCATCAGTGTTACTCTCAGCAACATCCTCTACGATAGGACCTAACGTCTTACAAGGACCACACCAAGGTGCCCAAAAGTCAATTACTACAATTTCTTTATCTGATAATAACTTATCTAGTCCATCACTGTTAATTTCTAATTCCATAAATTTTAATTTTTTAGTTTATTGCCTAATATACTACTTTTTTAAATATTTGGCAAGTATTTATAACTATGCGAGAAACAATAGAAGATATAATAACCGATTTTATTTCAAAAGAATTTAAAATAAAAAGAATTCGAAATGAAAAACGTAAGTGGCGTAGCGCTATAATAATACCCAAAGGTTACATACGTCAAACTAAGAAGTATTATAAAACTAGCAATACACTAAACCATGCAATGGTATCAGCTGATATCATAGCAGCCATAACTAACGTATTCAATATCGATACCGATTTAGCTAAAAAACTAACGGAACGACATTTATCGAATTTTAAATTTTAATTTACTCAGACTCCTTATCACAGCCCTCGCAATAGGTCTCAATCAAACGTATTACGCTCTTATTTATCTTATCTGTATTCTCACATAATTTATGTAATAGGTAAAACCTAAAACTTAAATATACTATCAAAACAAGATTGGTTAATATCGTGAATAAATTAACAACAGGGAATATCAGTAAATATATCTGAGATAATATCAACACTATCATGAATAACTTATAAATAAACGCCACTATCCTTTTTTTATCTTTCATTGTCTTTTATTGTTTGCTTACTACTATAAATATCTTGATTTTTTTATAAAAAAGGGTTATCTTTAAATAAAATTTCTTATGGCGAACTACAGTTTTAGAGAAGACCTCAGTGAGGGCAAGGAAGGGGAAGACTTTGTCATCAATCACCTTAAAAAACTTGGTGGTGAACTGATATCTAAAAATGATGATAATCGATATGATGCCATTATACGAAGGAAAGGTAAAAATATAAAATACGAAATAAAGACAGATTTATTCTGCAAACCAACATGGGATACTGGTAATATTTTTGTAGAGGTGCAATGTAGAGGTAAAAAATCTGGTATCATGGTTAGCGAAGCCGAATGGTTTGTAACTTATTTCATAAACCTTAACGAAATCTGGTATATAAGAAAGAATAAACTACTCGATATCATAGAAAAATATAAACAAAATTTTATCTTTAAAGATAATGCTGGTGACCCAGCGTCAGAAACAAAAGGATGGATGGTCCCAAGATATAAATTTACTAAAGACTTTTTAGTATACAACTCAAACACTTTACAGAGAATACAATCATAATCGCACCTCGCATATATTTATTAGTATATGTCGAAAATAAAACTTAAAATAGAACTGGTCCCATCAACATCCTTCTACTCCAACGTCAGAAGCATATTACCAAAAAAAGAATGGGATAGACTTAGAAAACAATCTTACGCAAAAGCTAATCACAAATGCGAGATATGTAAAGACGTGGGTACAAATCAAGGTTACAGACATGATTTAGAATGTCATGAAATTTGGATTTACCAAAAAGATGGTGTACAATTACTTAAAGGATTAGTAAGCCTATGTCCTAGATGTCATCAAGTTAAACATATAGGTAGGACCATAGCAATAGGTAAAAAGAAAGAAGCCTATGCGCACATAGCTAAAGTAAATAAATGGAAAAAGGAAGACGTAGAAAAATATGTCGGATTCTGCTTCCAAGAACATAAAGAAAGGTCTAAGATTAAATGGAAACTAAACGTTAAAATACTTAACGAGAAGCTAGGTGTTGATAGAAACCTAATCGATGAAGGACTGCGTAGCAAAACGCTGGGTAAACCCACATGGAAACGTAAAAAGAAAAAAAAGAATAAAGGTAAAGTAAAGGCCAAAAGAAAAAGACCCACTAAGAAGAAATAAATGCCACCAAAAATATTATGACCATCATAATAATGGTGAAAAACATTATTAATTTACTCAACATATTATTTACATCGGTCAAATTAGTTTTACCACAATGTCTACACCTATACAACTTACCACTGTCGGTCTCTTCAATTAAACGCATGCTGTGCGATGGACAATCTGGATTCTTATCTCTAATTAATCGTTTCATAATATTACCTTTTTTACAAATATAAGAAGAAACATGATAAAAACCATATTTTAAAACGTTAAAGTTTACTTAAATCAAATACGATGGAATATTCAGAGGCTAGATAAGCCAAAGTTTTACTGTTCTCATCACTTAAGTACTTAAGCTTTATGTTACCGTCAACCTCATACAAGGGAGAATTATATCCACCGCAATTACACATGATTTCAATAGTAGGTAGCATGTCAGAGTCCACCGTTACAGACTCTAATGAAACATTTCTTAAGTAATATAAGTCCCTTTCAGTTCTGTCTTTTACTTTTTTTAATAATTTCTTAGCTTTGACAACATTACACATAATTGTATTGTATACTATATAAATATAAAATTATCACCCTAAAAATCAGGTGTTTATGTATAATTGCTAAGATTTTAACTTTTTTTGTGACTATCTATCAAATTTTTAATGATACCATCAAATTTAGATAATGTCTCAACATCTAAAGTAGATATCGCATTGTGAGTCCTTAAATCATATAGGGAAATCATCTTATTATCACCTTTCTTAGATTTAACCGTAGAAGTACTTATAGGTCCATCTCTCTTTTGAGCCTCAATAGACCCATATAACTGTTCATATAACTCTTTGATACCTATGGTCTCACCAGAACCCCTAGTACCCTTAAGCTTTAATTCAACCTCTTGGTCAACGGTCAATGTAACAATGATTTCTTTATCATGTACCACCTCAGTTGTTTCCCTAACCAAATTCTTCTTTAATATTGTAGCCATTTACCTCTTTTTAAATAATTAAACTAATCCATACTCAATAACAATATTGCTCAACAAAGCTGGCAATATCGTAAATATAATATCTAATATCATCTCCTTAAAACTATTCTTCCCACCAGATAACTTCTGAGCTATCTCCGATATAAGAATACCACAGAATACAATAATAAGCGATGTAAAGCAATCAAAGAACATATCAAATAAATAATATCCCAATGCACCAATATAAAAATGCTTTAACTTATCCTGTGCTGGTATTACCTTAACCAATACCTCCTTGCTAAAACGTGCAATACTACTTGCAACACCATTCAATGTATTTCCCATAACCTATGATTTATATATAAGTATCACAGCATTAACACATCTTTCAATACGTAAACAACAAAGGTACATACCGCCGCAACAAAAATGGAAAATAATAAAACAAACTTCCATTTAACCTCACCAAATATAGATAAGGTCAAGATTATTAAAATAAACATTTGCAAAAGGAAAGTAATCATAAATATCTGTAGTAAAAACATAGCAATTTAATTTAATGAACTCATTATGATATATAGAACAACAAACACAGCCGAAAGGACCATATTGTAATTCCAGTTGATATCCCGATTCATCATCATATCAAACATACCAATAAGTATATGCCAAATCAAATATGTAAAACATAATAAGGGTGGTTAATAAAGATAGGAGTAAATTGTTTACCCAATTATATCTCTTGAAATATATCTTATCCCATGTCACATTGAATGTGAAAAAGAATGCTGTAACAATTAAAGCTGTTGCAATCATAATAATATCTTTTTAATGTTAGGAGACAAATATACGTAAAAGAATCCACATATACAAACCGACCTTAAAAAAGGGCCAAAAAATTTCTGAAAAAAATTTTGGATTCTGTATATAAGAAGGGGGGTGCCTTTTTTTTTAGGGGTAATGTTTCGACGTATAAAAAAGGGGTCTTAAGATTTGCTAAAAATTTCTGAAAAAAATTTACGTGTAGGTCCGACTGCCATATATGAGCGACCCTATAGGGGTATACGTAAGGGGGTATACGGGGGGAGGGGTATATAGGGTCTCCTGCGGGGGGGAGGGGTAGTTAGAACGTCTTATATGGATTCTTGACATATGCAACTATATAGTGTTAAAGTTTTTATTATAAGGTAAAAAAATAAGCCTAACTTAATAGGCTCATTTTAATGGTTTGTAAGGACTTGTTTCAGATATAGTTTACTTACAGTCCGATAGTAATTTTTTGTCCGTTAAACTGAACGCCAGAGGTTTTAATTAGTTCCGTATTACTTAATACTAAAGTTCTATATTGAAAACTCTTTAAATTTAGTTCATTTTTAAGAATATCCTGAATTTTAGTTTTAGTTTGCTTATTGGTTTTTCTGTATTGTGGTAAATTTCCTTTATCTGATTTGCTAGAAGTTTGAAAGTTACCACTTATATAAACTTGCTTTGTCTCGTTATGTATTTTTAAGCCTTTACTGATATTTGTATAAGTATCTAGTTGACTTTGCTGTCCGTTTGTTCTTTCGGTTTTAATTTTACCATTTGATAATTTACCACCTACTTTTGTAGTTTGGTCAATTAAAGCGTTTACCGCCTTATTGAATACGTCAAAAGTAAATTTATCATCTTTGCCATTAATAAACTGATTAAAAAATGCTTCTCTATCTAAATTCAATAGAGTTTCTTTGTTTTTGTCTTTTTGTCTCTCTCTATTGACATTGACATTGATAGTAATGTTTTTGTAACCGCTTACAATGCATTTACTCGCTTTTCTGTTAGCATCTACGAAATAATCTTTGATACTAACTATTGAAGCACCATTTAAACCGTTTAAAGTAAGTAAGAAATCTAAGAAATTTGTGTTTTGAGTATTCATAGTATTGGGTTTTTGTGTGTTTGATTATGATACAAATATAAGAATAATATTTAGTTATTTATGTTAATGAAATGTTAAAATAACAATTCATTAATAAAAAAGTTTAAATAAGCCATTACAACGAGTAATGCAGTTACAACAAAGAAAACAAAAATATAAAGTTCTAAATAAACTTTTAAGTGAGTTAAGTAACTTTTAACTTGGTTTTTGATAGTGTTCATAGTTTTTGTGTGTTTGATTATGATACAAAGATACAAATATTAATAGGTTCTGTAATGCAAAAAAGTGTTAATATTTTGTTAAAAGTATTTCCCTTCAATATAAGCCATTCCTTCAAGGTCGCCCATATCATTTAACATACTCCAAACTCCGTCAACGTCACTAACCTCAATTAAAGTCTCAATTTCATAAATTCCCATAGTGTAAATGTGTTTTGATTATGATACAAAGATAGAAATATTAATAGGTTCTACAATGCAAATAACTGTTAAAGGTTTGTTAATTTAATTTTAATAGTTTTAACATTTCATTAACACAAATAACCAATGTTTATTCTTATCTTTGTATTGGACGACGGGCGCAGTGTAACATCAACACTGGAAGAGTAGACTCCAACCTACGCCTATTTTTTTTTTAAGTGAATTATTTTAAACTTTAACATTTCATTAACAGAATAAACAGGATGTTATTTGTATCTTTGTACTGTAATCAAAACACATTTACACTATGGAAAGTTTAAGAAAAGTAGGTCAATTCAGTTTAAATAAAGGGATTGGTATGAGTGATGGTTTATATAACGTCACAAACGATATTCTGCTGGAACATACGGAAGATGAGGGAGTATCATATTGGTTTGATGAGAAAGTTAAAGATACTCTAATCTATGTTAGCCGTAATGAATTTATTGCAAGGGCTAAACAAATGGCGGGCAATGACATCAATAAATACATTGGTAAAATTATTTAACATTTCATTAACATAAATAACTAAATATTATTTGTATCTTTGTATCATAATCAAACACACACACAATGAGAAAACAAGATTTTACACTATCGAAAGTTAGAGAAATGACATCTAAATTAATGGCTACAGACTTTGAGGTTCAGGGTCAAGTATTCAACATGAATAAGCTAAATTGGAGATTCGAATTTAACAATAAAAAAAGTTCTTTTGGCGTATGTAGTTCAAGACGTATACGTAAAGGTTTAGGTGTTACTACCTTAGTTGATAAAAAGATAAAATTATCTATGTGGTTAATTCAAAACTCTAGTGAAACACTTGCGGATTGGGAAAATACAATGCTACACGAAATAGCCCACGCAATAGACAAAGAGATTAGAGGTAAATCCAACCACGATTGGCATTGGAGGACTATCGCATTATCAATCGGATGTGATGGGGAAAGATGTAGGAGTACTAAAGTAGATGCAAAGGAATCTAAATACACGTTAAAGTGTCATAATTGCGGTGAGGAAACTGCAAGCCACAGAAGAAAAAAGAGACTATCAGCCTGTGGGAATTGCTGTAGAAAACATAACGGCGGTAGATATACGGCTGAGTTCAAACTAACACAAATACAAAATTACTAATATACACAAAAGTGTCCTAGGGCTTGGAAGAGTCCTAGGTTTTTATTATCTTTGTGAACTAAAAAAATAAATACTATGAGTAGAGATGAATTAATTAAGGTTTTAGAGAGTAATGATTTTATAATACATGAGACTCACGGGAACTCAGCTGAGATTGAGAAATGGACTGATGGTGGTGTAGATATGATATTTTATTTTGAAGACCTCAGCGCTGAGTCTTTTATTGAGATAGCTAACGAATTTGATGTGGATGAGCAGGTAACTACTTATATTCAAGACCCATTATATAAAAGTAACTTTACGGTTGGGGAGAGTTTCGAAGACTTTACTAAATTCCATAATCACTTAAAAGATATTGCAAAGGAAATACAAAACAAATAGGGTTTATTCTGTGTTTTGATTAGTGTGAGGGATAGCTGTTGTGGGCTATCCCTTTTTTTTATAGTACACGAAAGTGTCCTAAACCTTTGATATTACATTTAATTTTGTTATCTTTGCCTAAACACTATTAAATTGGGCGAACTAGATAAAAGCAACAAGAATGTTAAATCATTATTAAGGGTTAATAAAGAGATATTAGTTGAAGAGTATCTATACAGTAAAAGGGCATTAGATTTGCTTCAGGCAGAGAATAATTGGTTAAAGGGTATATTTGACCTTCATCAAGAATGCATCGAAGAGCGTGGAGAAAATGGGGATGTTATAACCTTGACAGATGAATTTAAGGAAAGCATTGAAGAGATTAAAGAATACTATAACCAGCACGTAAATAACCCAGACTTTTATAGTGAATAAATTTAACATATCATTAACAGTTTAAACCGAATGTTATTCGTATCTTTGTATTGTAATCAAAAACACAAGATAATGGCAAAGTTTTATCAAGCGGTACTTAAGCCGATGAAGAATGACAAAGAGGTACTTGAAAGTGCATACCCTAATTTAGTTGATACTAAATATATGCCTACAATGAAAGAAAGGCTTGGGGATGCTGAATGTCCTAATTGTAAAGACGAGGGGATAACTAATAAAAAAGAAACTCGTTGGATGATGTTAGCTGATGAGACCGTGGCGGTAACTCAAGGCGGTAAAGCTTATATCGAATGCTTAGATTGTGGACATACTACCCATTTATAGTTTTAACATTTCATTAACATAATAAACAAGATATTATTCTTATATTTGTATCGTAATCAAAACACATAACAATGGAACTAACAGATTTTATAGTAGGAAAGAGTTATAGATTTTCAGACCTACCAGAAGAAAGCAATGATGAGATTGAGGTAACAGACAACGGGTCAGATTACATTGGTCAAAATTCAATACATATAAGACACCACGAAACACAGCGAGATGTTTGGTTTATATGGGTTGGTATGGTAAATGAAGGTATTTTTAAATGCGTACACAATGAATAAATTATGGGAAGAAAGAAAGTAAGCCAAGAAGATTTTGATAACGTACAAAGTGGGTATCACGCCTGCCCTTATAATGTAACGTTTAGAGTAGGTAGTGAATACAAGATAGCAAATCCAAGTGATAAGACAGAGATAATTACGGTAAGGTGTACACAAAGTAGCCCTCACGCAATTATTAAAGTTTAACATTTCGTTAACACAAATAACTAAAGATTAATTGTACCTTTGAATAATGGGAGTTTAAATATCTTTTTAAAAACCCGCCGAAATAATTTTAAAACAAACAAAAATGGAAGATTTTAAAAAAGAATTAAAAAGTTTACTTGAAAAATATGACGCATCTATTGATATAATTACAGATGGAGAAGGTTATAGTCAAACTGTAAAGTTAGAAATTGAAATTAGAAAAGGTAGAGATAAGGAATATTTAGAGTTTAGAGAATATGAAAGTATAGATAAATATTCTTTATAATTTTAACATCTCATTAACATTTTAAATTAATTATTATTTGTATCTTTGTATTGTAATCAAAAACACAACGTTATGAAAATATTGAACTCTATTGCGATACTACTTATCTTAAGTAGCATATTCAATATAGCGTTATTCAGAATCCTACCATTAGGATTTATAGAATTAGTTATTATGTTATTAATAGGAATTGCTATGCTAGGTTTAAATATGAGATACTTAGATAAGCAAGATAAAATTAAAAAAGGTAAGTGGTTATGAGAACATTTTATATAATACAAGGCGGTGCTTTAGAGGATTACTTAAAACAAAGTAATGGTAACGGAATAAAT
>Ga0306867_1000077_pt1 | contig 68276 bp, 68 predicted proteins | sample AntRauTorckE6831_FD_190432 | JGI IMG/M metagenome (GOLD analysis project Ga0306867, IMG submission 190432) | Saline lake microbial communities from Rauer Islands, Antarctica - Metagenome Torckler E6 #831 (v2) (version 2) | ecosystem: Environmental > Aquatic > Non-marine Saline and Alkaline >...
TGGTCGTGAGTGTGGTCGTGGTCGTGAGTGTGGTCGTGGTCGTGAGTGTGGTCGTGGTCGTGAGTGTGGTCGTGGTCGTGAGTGTGGTCGTGGTCGTGAGTGTGGTCGTGGTCGTGAGTGTGGTCGTGACCGTCGTCGTCGCTTCCCGAGTCGTCGGCGTCGTCATCGTCGTCGGCGTCGTCGTGCACGACGTCGACCTTCGTCGCGGTGATACCGTTCCTATTGACCTCGCGGACTCGGTAGGAGACGGGGAGGTCGTCGGCGAGCCGGTCGAGGACGTCGGGGTCGGCGCCGGCGGCGACGAGTGTGCCCATGACCATGTCGCCGCTGGCGCCGGTCCGACCGTCGAAGGCAAGCGTTCGCATACACGAGACGGGGACGGCGAGCGCGAAAAGCCCGGTGGTCGCGGCCACCGCCGTCGGTCGCCTGCCGTGACCGCGAGAGATTAAGTGGGGTGCGTTCGTACGACCGTTCGTGTTTGAGGGTCTCTGGGAGCGATTGTCGGAATGGCGGGGCGGGGACGGACCGGCACACACGCGACCGCTTGGCGTCGTCCAGAAGCGAGGGAGAGAGGTCTTCGGCGTGAAACTCGGCGAGGCGAAGGGGTGGCAGCCGGACTGGCGGGACGTCGAGGACCTCCACGAGGAGGCGATGGAGCGCTTCGACCTCCGGTCGACGCCCGTCGGACACGAGGTCGCGATCGTGCACTTCGATCCGGAAGGGCACGTCGTGGACGTGGAGTGGTTCGACGGGTCGAGGGAGCCACCTGCCGACCAGGAACTCGACGAGGACTGATAGTGATTATTGCGAGTCTTCACCGCTGAGTAACGAGAGAATCCGTTCGTTAGGGCCCAAGCAGTCTGGTTTTCGGTGCCTCTGCCGAAAATCACCGGAATAATCACTATAGTCGCTTCGACGGTGCGACGGGTGCGTCGGTCGCGCGCTGGGTGCGTCGGTGCGATGGCGCGTGGGTCTGTTCGTGAGCGTCGTGTTCTTCTCGTTGCTTCTATCGCGGTTGCTTCCGGTGAAACGCTGGGATGCCGACAGTGCTTTGTGGCACCCGCCCGAACTATGCTAGATGCTAGCACAATACAGTCGTGGGCTCCGTGATGGCGTCGACACCCCCCATCTGAGCAAAAGACATATCGGCCCCCGAGACCCACGTTCGAGCATCCCAGCAGTCCCTCAATCATGAACGAAGTCCAACTGGAGGTTGCGAAGGCGTACCCGAACGACTCGGGGCGCGGTATCGCGCGACTGGACCCGGACACGCTCTTGCATCTCAAACTGAGCCCCGGCGACATCATCGAGATAGAGGGTGCGGACACCACGGCAGCGAAGGTGTGGCGCGCAGACCGACAGGACTGGAACACCGACACCGTCCGCATCGACGGATTCACGCGCCAGAACGCCGACGTGGGCATCGGCGAACGCGTGACCATCCGGAAGGCCGAAGCGACGAAAGCTGACAAACTTACGCTCGCCCCGCCCGAGGAGGCGTCAGTGCAGTTCGGGAGCGACGCCGCGGGCATGGTGAAGCGCCAGATCCTCAAGCGACCGGTCGTCGAACGCGACATCGTCCCCGTGATGTCCTCGACGAACCATCCGTTCATGCGCTCGCCCGGGCAGGCGATCCCGCTCATCGCGGTCGAAACCCAGCCCGAGGGCGTCGTCCTCATCACCGAAGACACCGACGTCGAACTCCGCGAGGAACCCATCAGCGGGTTCGAGAAGACCGGCGGCGGCATCACGTACGAGGACATCGGCGGCCTCCAGGGCGAGATCCAGCGGGTGCGGGAGATGGTCGAGTTGCCGATGAAGCACCCCCAGATCTTCAAGAAACTCGGTATCGAGCCGCCACAGGGCGTGCTCCTGCACGGCCCGCCGGGGACGGGGAAGACGCTGCTGGCGAAAGCGGTCGCGAACGAGACGTCCGCGAGCTTCTTCTCCATCGCGGGCCCGGAGATCATCTCGAAGTACTACGGCGAATCCGAGCAACAACTCCGGGAGATATTCGAGGACGCGACCGAGGAGTCGCCGTCGATCATCTTCATCGACGAACTGGACTCCATCGCGCCCAAGCGCGAGGACGTCACGGGCGAAGTCGAACGCCGGGTCGTCGCCCAGCTCCTGACGATGATGGACGGCCTCGAATCGCGAGGGCAGGTCATCGTCATCGCCGCGACGAACCGCGTCGACTCCGTCGACCCCGCGCTCCGGCGCCCGGGTCGCTTCGACCGCGAGATCGAGATCGGCGTGCCCGACGAGACCGGGCGCGAGGAGATCCTCCAGATCCACACGCGCGGGATGCCGCTGAGCGACGACGTGAACCTCCAGCATCTCGCGAGCGAGACCCACGGGTTCGTCGGTGCGGACATCGAGAGCCTCACGAAGGAAGCGGCGATGAAAGCGCTTCGACGATACCTCCCCGAGATCGACCTGGACGAGGAGGACATCCCACCGAGCCTCATCGACCGCATGATCGTGAAGCGCGACGACTTCCGCGGGGCGCTCAACGAGGTGGAGCCGAGCGCGATGCGGGAGGTGCTCGTCGAACTCCCGAAGATAACGTGGGACGACGTCGGCGGGCTCGACGAGGCGAAGCAGAACATCGAGGAGTCCATCCAGTGGCCACTGAACAACCCCGAGAAGTTCCAGCGGATGGGTATCGACCCGCCGAAGGGCGTGCTCCTCTACGGACCGCCGGGGACCGGGAAGACGTTGATGGCGAAGGCGGTCGCGAACGAGACGAACGCGAACTTCATCTCGGTTCGTGGCCCACAGCTCCTCTCGAAGTGGGTCGGTGAGAGCGAGAAGGCGATCCGGCAGACGTTCCGGAAGGCCCGTCAGGTCTCGCCGACGGTCATCTTCTTCGACGAACTCGACTCGCTCGCGCCCGCACGCGGCGGCGAGGTCGGGTCGAACGTCAGCGAGCGCGTCGTCAACCAGCTCCTCACGGAGCTCGACGGGCTCGAAGACATGGGCGAGGTGATGGTCATCGGGGCGACGAACCGACCGGACATGATCGACCCGGCACTCATCCGGAGCGGGCGCTTCGACCGGCTCGTGATGGTCGGCCAGCCCGACGTCGAGGGTCGCGAGCAGATACTTCGCATCCACACGCAGGACACGCCGATCGGGCCGGACGTCAGCCTCCGCGAGCTCGCGGAGATGACCGAGGGCTACGTCGGGAGCGACCTGGAGTCGATCGCGCGCGAGGCCGCGATCGAGGCGCTCCGCGAGGACGACGACGCGAGCGGCGTCGACATGAAGCACTTCAGGACGGCGCTGGACTCGGTCCGGCCGACGATCACGGAGGACATCATGGAGTACTACGACGATATCGAGGACGAGTTCCGCGGCGGCGGTGCCGCCGAGACGGGCGACCGTCGCGGCGGCCGCATCGGGTTCCAGTAAGGCCCGAGGCGTTCGAGTCGGTCCGGTCGGTCTGCGGAAACGATTTTACGCGCGCCCTTCCAAGGACGTCAGTGTCGATGGTATCGAGGTTACGTCGGGCGTCGAAGGGGCCGTATCGGCCGACGCGCGACCCGCAGGTGCTGTTGCTCGTCGCGATCGTCGTCGGCGTCGTCGGCCTGTGGGTGGTCGGCGCGATGTCGCCGGCGACGCTCCCGGGTGGGGAGAGCGGGCCGGTGTTCCCGTTCCGCGATCAGAGCGAGGACGGCGTGGTCGACGTCGCGGTGAACGAGTCGACCGTGGACCCGGGTGGGGTGGTCGGTGTGACGGTGACGGTCGACGGGAAAGCCGTGAGCGACGCGTCGGTGTCGGTCGCTGGGCGGTCGTACGAGACGGACGACGACGGCGAGGTGGTGGTGCGTCTGGAGTCGCCGGGGTCGTACGCGGTCGAGGCGACGGGGCCCGAGGGCAACCGGTCGGCGTCGACGTCGGTGCGGGTGCGTCGGTACCGGACGTCGCTCGTGGTGTCGGTGCCCGATGGCGTGGTGACGAACGAGACGGTGCCGGTTCGAGTCGAGCGTGCGGACGGCGAACCGGTGTCGGCGTCGGTGTCCGTGAACGGTCGGCGGGTGTCGACGGGCCCGGATGGTGTGGCGAACGTCTCGTTCGCGACGGCGGGGTCGTACGTGGTTCGGGCGTCGAAGCCGAAGACGGAGTCGTACGTGTTCGCGGACGGGACCGCGAACGTCTCGGTGGACCGGCGGCTCGTTCGACTGGACGTGTCCTGGCGGACGCGGTCGCCGGAGGTGGACGAGTCGACGACGGTGACGGTCCAGCGACGGGACACGGGCGAGCCGGTTAACGCGACGGTCGACGTCGGGAATCGGACCGTCGTCACCGGGGCCGACGGGCGAGCGACGGTCGCGTTCGACGTGGCCGGGCGCGTGCCGGTCACCGCTCGCGCGAACCGGACGCCGGCGGTGCGGTTCCGGCCGGCCGAGTCCTCGGTGGACGTCCGTCGGATTCCCGTGGACCTGTCGGTGTCGGTGTCGCCGAACCCGGTCCAGGAGGACGAACGGGCGACGTTCGTGGTGCGGCGCAGTGACACCGGCGAGCGCGTCGACGCGACGCTCTCGATGTTCGGGACGTCGTACGCGACCGGCCCGGACGGGCGCGTCTCGTTCCCGTTCTTCAGTCCGGTGAACGCGACGGTGACGGCGACGAAGGCGTCGACGCCCCGGGAGCGGTTCCGGTCGGCGGACGCGACGTTCGTCGTCGAGGGCCCCGAGATCGTCGTCGAGTCGCTGTCGGTCCCCGAGTCGGTGCCCGCGGACGAGTCGATGACGGTGACCGCGACGCTCTCGAACGTCGGGACGGCGGACGCGAGCGGTGACGCCGTCGTCACCGTCGGAAACGCGACGACGCGGATTCCGACGTCGGTCGCGTCGGGTGGGACCGAGACGGTGTCGTGGACGGTTGCGACACCCGACGAGACGGGGACTGTGACGGTCGTCGTCGCGTACGAGGAGGCCGTGGTGACCCGCACCGTCCGACTGACGGGGAACGAGACGACGGTCGCGACGGCGACGACGGACGCGACGACGACTCCTCGTACGACGACGGCGACGGTGCGCGATTAGTTGGCGTCGATCGGTGCGCGTCGGTCGGCCGGAGCGTGCGCGAGATAGCTCCGGTCGGGGCAAGGCCTCGGTCCTCCGGTCGGGGCAAGGCCTCGGTCGCGAGGGTTCGCCGCGGTAGGCGGGGACTACGTACGAGTTGCTTTCGTCTGTTTGTGAGCTGGGTGCCAGATACTACGACCGATTCTCAGCCGATTGTAAAACGTCTCGATTCCTCTGCAACCGCCATAAAACGTAAGTATGTCAACTCGTCGGTTGTGAAACGAGGCGAAAACGGACGAATGATCGCGGCGGTTTATGGACCTACCCGGACACGAACGAGATACGATGGCCTCCCCGCTCTCGGAACCCCGGTCCTTCCCCCACCCCCAGGACGTATCGGAGACGGTGATCAAGCCCGCCCGCGTCGTCGGCTTCTGGACCGCTGTCGCCCTCCCCTTCCTCCACATCCCGTTCCTCATGATGGGCCTCGACAGCACGACCGACACGCTGGCGTTCCTCGGCCTGTTCGCGCTGAACGTCGTCGCACTCGTCGTCGGCCACCCTCACGGCGATAGCTGAACGATCGACGTCGGTGAGGGCTGAACGGTCAGGACCGACACCATCGAAGAAGTCTTCTCCCGTCGTCGACGCTCTCTCAGCGCGAGAGCACGCCGCGGAGCGACGCGACCTCCTCGCGCAACGCCTCGCGTTTGACGAGCGCGAAGCCCGCGAAGATGACGAGGAACCCGACGACGGTGTACGCAGTTGGGACCTCGTCGCGGACCGCCCACCCCGCGAGGGCGGCGAATATCGGCGCGACGTACGACACCATGTTGATCTCGATCGGTCCGAGTCGATCGAGCAGGTGGAAGTACAGGAGGAAGCCGACGGCGGAGGCGGCGATGGAGAGGTACGCGAGCGAGAGGAGGGCGCCGTCTGTCCACTCGACGCCGAACGTCTGCGTCTCGCCGAGTGCGAGGCTGACGGCGTGCATGAGGAGTGCGCCGCCCGCCATCGACCACGCCTCCATCGTCTCGATCGGGAGTTCCGCGTCGGGGACCTTCGTGAGGACGCTCCCGAGCGCGAACGACGCGGCGGCGAGGAAGACGAGCGACTTCGCGACGACGCCGCCCGCGAGCAGGTCCGCGGGATCGGGTCGCATGAGGATGGCGACGCCGACCAGGGAGAGGAGCGTTCCGGCGACGGTCGCGGGCGTCACGGGCTGATCGGGGATGAACAGTCGCGAGAACCCGGTGGTTAGCACGGGCGAAAGTGCGACGAGGACGGCGGCGACGGCGGAGGTGACGGCGTCGTCGGTCTCGCCGACGAACAGGAAGACGTGGTACGCGGCGATCATGAGTGCCGCACCGGCGGCCACCATCGCCCACTGGCCCTTGCCGTCGGGAATCCAGTGGTCGACGCGCCACGCGGCGTACGCGAGCATCACGACGCCCGCGATGTCGTAGCGTAACGCCGCGAACAGCACCGGTGGGACGATCTCGACGCCGGTCTTGATGGCGAGGAACGCGCTCCCCCAGACCGCGGCGAGCACGACGAACAGGGCGACGTCTCGGTACCGGCTCACGTGCCACTCGCAGTGGCGGCGTCGGCGTCAATGCATCGATTCGAAACCGTCTCGCCGGCTCTCGGTCTGGCGGAAACTCCGGACGGCTATACTATGGTACGTACTCACACGGGGAGTGGATTTAAGTATCGCAATCTCATTCCTACGGGTATGGCCGCTCATGGCCGTCCCGAACTGCGGGATCTGTTCGACGAGTCACCGACCCCGCACATCGCGCACCCGCCACGAACCCACCACCGCGACTTCTACGTGGCGACAGACGGCTCGTTCCGCTCGAACGACGCCGGAGGTATCGGTGCCGTCATCGAAACCCGCGACGGCGAGCGCGTCGCTCGCATCGCCGCGAGCGACGACGCACCGGACAACAACGTCGCGGAGTACCGCGCACTCCACCTGGGCCTCGACGTCCTCGCCGAACGCGCGCCGTCGTCGGCGAGCGTCGGCGTCCTCGTCGACCACGACGAGCTCGCCGCGAACGTCAACAACGCCGTACTCGCCGGCCGCCACCCCGACTGGGAGCCGACCGCGAGCATCGAGGTACCCTCCCAGAGTGCCTATCACTGGCGTGGCATCCACGCTCGCGTCTCCGGATTCGAGGCGTTCCGTGCCGCCCGCATCCACTCCGAGGACAACCCGGCGCATCCGCTCGCGAACGCACCGCGGGAGTACGCGCACCTGAACGACGAACCCGACCGGTGCGTCATCCCCGACACGCCCGGGTCGACCCCGCAGTATCCGCCGCCGTCCCGCGCCGACCGCCACGCCTCCGACTAGGCGTCGGTTCCGGTCAGGCCACGCCCCGCGTCACGGGGCAGTCTCTCGCTCTTGCAGCGTTAGATCCCGAGCAATCCCCACTCACCCCGAAGTACGCAACGACGACAATCCTCTCGGTGAGCAGTTCAACAATTTCGAGCAAGAGGCCTTGACGGGACGGACCGACTGGAATGCAGCGATGAAATCGACTCGGTCTTCTGGTGTTGTCGACCGCAACCCTGGAGGTTGTACGACGATCTTTCGTTGATCTGCTCGCTACGCTCGCAGTTCGGAAAACGTAGGCGAAATCCCGACCGATTGGACTTACTCGTTCTCTTGGGCGTCGACGACAGCAACCCCTGCCAGATTCACGATGTCCTTCACCTCGTCGCCGCGCTGGAGGACGTGCACGGGTTTGTCCATGCCGACGAGCATCGGGCCGATGGCGTCCGCGCCGCCGAGGCGCTGGAGGAGCTTGTACCCGATGTTGCCCGCTTCGAGGTTCGGGAACACGAGCACGTTCGCCGGGCCTTCGAGGTCGCTGAAGTCGTACGTCCCTTCGAGGATATCCTCGACGACCGCGGTGTCGGCCTGCATCTCGCCGTCGATCGGCGCGTCGAAGTTCGCGTCCTCGCGGAGCATCTCCGCCGCACGCCGCGGCTTGCGCGTCCCGGGATTGTCGACGCTCCCGAAGTTCGAATAGCTCAGCATCGCGACGCGCGGGTCGACGTTGAACTCGCGCGCCAGGTCCGCGGTGTGTTCCGCGACCTCCGCGAGCACCTTCGCGTCCGGGTCCTGGTTCACGGTCGCGTCCGCACAGAAGATGACGCGGTTCTTGAACGTCAACATGTACACGCCCGCGGCGTAATCCGCGTCCTCGGCCGTCCCGATGATCTGCAACGGCGGGCGGAGTGCGCTCGGATAGTGATGCGTGAGGCCCGTCAGGAGCGCGTCAGCGTCCCCGGAATCGACCATCACGCTCCCGAAGTAGTTCGAGTCCCGCCGCACGAGGTCCTTCGCCTCGTTCTCCGTCATCCCCTTGCGCTTCCGGATGTCGTGCAGGCGCTTGGCGTACGCCTCGTACTCCTCGGCCTCGCGGGGGTTCGCGACCTCCGGCTGGAAGTCCAGACCGAGGCGAGCGGTCGTCTTCTCGATCGTCTTCGGGTTCCCGATGAGCACCGGCTCCGCGATTCCCTGCTCCGCGAGCTGGTAGGCCGCCCGGATCATCTTCTCGTCGGTGCCCTCCGCGAGCGCGATGCGCTTCGGGTCGTTCTTCGCCTTGTTCAGGACGACACGCATCATCTCGCGGGACTTCCCGAGGCGCGCCTCCAGGCGCTCCTCGTACGCCTCCAGTTCGACCTCGGTGCGCGCACAGCCCGCGTCCATCGCGGCGTCCGCGACCGCGGGCGCGACCTCGAACAGCACGCGCGGGTCGAGGGGTTTCGGGATGATGTACTCCGCCCCGAACTGCAGGGGCTGGTCGCCGTACGCCTTCACGACCGCGTCCGGCACGTCCTTCCGGGCGAGCTCCGCGAGCGCCTCCGCGGCGGCGACCTTCATCTCCTCGTTGATCTCGGTCGCACGCACGTCGAGCGCGCCCCGGAAGATGAACGGGAACCCGAGGACGTTGTTCACCTGGTTCGGGTAGTCGGAGCGGCCCGTTGCCATGATGACGGTGTCCTCGCGTGCGTCCTTCGCCGCCTCGTATCCGATCTCGGGGTCGGGGTTCGCCATCGCGAACACGATGGGGTTGTCGGCCATCGACCGCACCATCTCCTGGTCGACGAGACCGCCGATGGAGAGTCCGACGAATACGTCCGTGCCAGCCATCGCGTCCGCGAGGTCGCCACCGGGGACGTCCCGCGCGAACTCCTGCTTGAACTCGTTGACGTCGCCGGCACGAGCGCGCTCGGTCGTGATGATGCCCGAGGAGTCGCACATCGTGATGTTCTCGCGTTTCGCGCCCAGCGACACGTAGAAGCGTGCGGTCGCGATCGCGGACGCACCGGCGCCCGAGAACACGATGTCGAGGTCCGCGAGGTCCTTCCCCACGATCTCGGCGGCGTTGACGAGCGCGGCCCCGGAGATGATGGCGGTCCCGTGCTGGTCGTCGTGGAAGACGGGGACGTCCATCGACTCCCGGAGCGTCTCCTCGATCTGGAAGCACTCGGGCGCCTTGATGTCCTCCAAGTTGATGCCGCCGAACGTCGGTTCCATCGCGTCGACGGCTTCGATTATCTTCTCGGGGTCGTCCTGGTCGAGTTCGATGTCGAACACGTCGATGTCCGCGAAGCGCTTGAAGAGGACGCCCTTCCCCTCCATGACGGGCTTGGAGGCCTGTGCGCCGATGTCGCCAAGGCCCAGGACGGCGGAGCCGTTCGAGACGACGCCGACCATGTTCCCCTTCGCGGTGTACTTGAACGCGTCGTCGGCGTCGGCGGCGATGCGCTCGCAGGGCGCCGCGACGCCCGGCGAGTACGCCAGCGACAGGTCGCGTTGCGTGTTCGTCGGTTTCGTCGTCGATATCTCGATCTTCCCCGGCGGCTCTTCGGCGTGATAGTCCAGAGAGTCCTCGTCGAGTCCCATGCCCGAACCCACCATCGGCGCGGACTAAAAGCTAATCGAAAGCGCAGTTCGACGACCGTCGAAAACCGCGGGTCGTTGTGGGGGCGACCATGGACGTAGCGCTAGCTAGTTGGCTCGTTCAGTGTTCGTATATCGCCGGGCGGGCGAGGGAGACGTCGAAGTCGACCGCGTCGACGTCGACGGTCGGCCAGTCGTCGGTCGTCGTCAGCGGCTCGAACCCCTCGTCGTCGACGAGCACCGTGCCCTCGCTCTTCGCGCCCTCGACGGTCGGGTTCCACGCGTACCCCTGCGGGAGGTGGACGGGTTCAGTGCTCGTCGGCGTCGCGATCCACTCCCGGCCCGCGTACCCCGCGGCACCGCCCTGGTGGTGTTCGCGCCACTCCTCGGGCCAGCCGACGGCGTCGTACGCGTCCTGGACGGCCTCGAAGACGTCAGCGGCGGTGCCGTCCTCTCGACCGACCGCTCGCGTCGCGGCGAGCGCGGTCGTCTCCACGCGCGCCGCCGCCAGATGTCGTTCCCGCAGCCACTCGGGCGCGTCGAACGCCACCGTCCGCGTGCACGACGCGTACAGGCCGTCGTCGTGCGCGGTCACGGAGACGAGCGCGTAGTCGCCCAACTGGGCTTCCGTCGGCGTGTAGTGGCGATACGGCCCGGCGCGGTTCGCGCCGCCGACGAGGACGACGGGCGCGTCGAGTTCGCGCACGGAGAGCGCGACCGACAGCGCGCTCGCGACCTCGCCCTCGGTGTCCGTCGACTGGAGTTCGGTACAGACCGCCTCGACGGCGGCGGCCGTTCGCTCGCCGACGTCGCGGTACGCGTCCACGTCCCGGTCCGTGAGCGGTTGCCGGAGCGCACTCGATTCCAGAGATTCGAACCCTTCGACGTCGACGTCCGCGGCCGCGGGTTCGTCCGCGACGGCTGCGATCGCCGCCGGGAGGTCGCGCTCGTGCCAGGGGAACGAGACCACCGTCACGTCCTCCGGCAGTTCCTCGTCGCGCAACCGCTCGGTCTCGTTGTTCGGTGCGACCACCGTCACGTCCTCGCCGTCGTACCCCGCCGCCGCGACGCCGACGCCGGCCTCGCGGTCGACGCGGTTGTCACCGCCAGTGAGCCACGTGAACCCTTCCGGGCGAGCGAACCAGACCGACGCCAGCCCCGTCGCCGTCAGGTGGTCGTCGAGTCGCCGTCGTTCCATGCCAGACGCGACGCCCGGCGACGCCGTAACCCCGTCGATTCGTACGGTCTTCGCGTCGACCAGTTGGTTATCGTATACGTAGGGCGGGGTTTCTTCCGAGAGTCTTCTGTAACAGGATTTGATATGACTGCACAATCGACGACGGACAGTCGTCTCGGCACAGATGATGGGAACATCGACGCGTCCACGGCCATCCGCGGCGCAGGCGGGGGTGCGGCCGCGTTCGTCGTGTCGTACGTCGTCGCGTTCGTGCTCTGGTCGGTCAGTTCGCTCCCCGACCCCGAGACCGTCGAGCAGGCGTTCGAGCAAGCGATCGTCGCCTCGATCGCCGATAGCGTGCCCGCGTGGAAGGCCGCGGGGTACGTGCTCTTCAACGGGCACATGGTCGACGTCACGTCCGAGACCCTGATCGGCGACGGCTCGCTCGACCTCATCGCGCTCGCCGACGGGAGTCTGCTCGTGCTCGCGTACCTCGTCCCGCCGGTCGTCCTCGTCGTCACCGGCTACGTGCTCGCGTCGAACGCGAACGTCACAGGGACGTCCCAGGCGGCCATCGCGGGCGCACTCGTCGCGGTCGGGTACGCCGTCCTCGTCGTCCTCCTCGCGCTCGTCGTCCCCCACGACGCCGGACGGGCCGCGCTCTCCGTGGACGTCACGAGCGCGCTCGTGTTCGCGGGCGTCGTCTACCCCGTCGTCTTCGGCGCCATCGGTGGCGTCGTCGCCGACGCAACCTGATCGGTTCGCTCGCCGAGCTACAGTTCCTTCGCGACCATCTCGCCCCAGTGCGAGAACCCGTGGCGGTCGTAGAACGCCTTCGCGCGCTCGTTCTCCCGGTCTACGTCCAGTACGAGTCGGTCCAGTGGCAGGTCCTGGTCGCGCGCCAGCGAGACGGCGGCGTCCACGAGGTCGTCGGCGACGCCACTCCCTCTCGCCGCCGGGACGACGAATATCTCGTTCAGGACCGCGGCGTCCCAGACGTACGCGAGTCGCTCCGGGAGCACGAACACGTACCCGAGCAGGACGCCGTCGCCGGTTTCGTCGGGTGCGCTCGCGACCGTCACGCACCGTTCGTCGTCCGCGACGCAACGGTCCACCCACTCGAGCCACTCCGCGCGGTATTCGGCGGTCAACTTCCCCTCGTACAGTCCCGCCTTGTCGTCGTCGCCCGTGCCGGTGCCGAGTCCGAGTTCGAACCCGCGCTTGCACTCCCAGAGCGCCTCGCGGTCCCGCTCGGCGTCGTACGGTCTGACCATCGCGTCCATGCGAGTCGCGTCGACGCCGAACCCGACGAACCTTCCGGTCGAACCGGGTCGCGTCTCAGCTCCGGACGTCCTCGACGACGCGCTGGGCGACGACGAACGCACCCGTCGCGACGAGCAGGAGTTGCGTGCCCGACCCCGCGAGCGGGAAGATCCGCTCCTGGACCTCGGGCTCGCCCGACCGGTCCGGGTTCCTGTCCGCGCCCGTCGTGTACTGGCGTTCCTTCGACGACCCGAGGTTCGCCTGGTCGACTTCCGCCTCGTTCCCGAGGTCGAGGAACGTCTGCACGAACCCCTGCTGGTCGCTGAGGTACGTCTTCCCCGTGACCTCGTAGAACTGGTCGTGGACGGGGTAGAGGACGTTCACGCCGTTCGTGACGAGGTCAGGGCCGATGCCCGCGAACGCGATAGCGGCGACGGAGACGCCCGCGACGCGCGGCGCGGTCGACCCGAACCGCGCGACGAGCCAGGAGTCCTCGCGGACGCGGACGTCCCAGAGGACGAGTGCGCCGATAGCGAGTGGGAACAGGAGCGAGTGGAACGCCGACCGGTGTGCGCCGACCACGACCCACCCGAGGAACGTGTCGAGGTCGACCGCGGCGACGGCGACGAGTACGACGAGGATGGCGCGCGAGGAGAACGCAACGCCCAGGAGCGCACATCCCACCAGCCCGCCCAGCGCCACGTGCACGAGAGTCGATGGCATACCGAGAACATCGGACGGCGACCCCAAAACCCTTCTCGCGACCGTCAGTCTTCTCGCGACCGTCAGTCCTCGCGGCGGTGTCGCGCGAGCCGGTCCACGTCCGCGTCCTCCTTCCACTCGCCGAGTTCCTTCGGGTCGACGTGGACGAACACGTCGTCGACCTCCGGGAGCTCGCGGATGGCGTCCATCACCTCGGTCTCGATGTCGTGCGCTTCGAACAGCGTGTGGTCGCCCTCGACCTCGATGTGCAGGGACACGTCGACCTCCGGGCCGACGTAGTGCGCGACGACGTCGTGCGCGCCCTCGACCTCGGGGTGCGCGAGTGCACGCTCGATGATCTCCGCACGGAGGTCCTCCGGCGGCGCGCTCCCGACGAGGTACCCGACGTTGTTCCGAACGATATCGATACCCGTGTAAAGGACGGCGACGGCGACGACGGCCGCCGCGATGGGGTCGAGGATGGGGACGCCCGCGCGCACGCCGAGCACGCCGACGAGCGCGGCGCACGCGGTGAGGACGTCGTTCCGGTTGTCGAGCGCCGCGGCCTTCAACGCGGGCGAGCTCGTCTCCTCGCCACGGACGTACACGTACCTGTAGAGCGCGTACTTCGCGACCGCGGAGGCGACGAGGATGCCGACCGCGTTCAGTCCGAAGTCCACGGTCGTCCCACCCCGCACCACCGCGGTCGCCGCCTGGTAGAGGATGGCACCGCCTGCGGCGAACACGCCGGTCGCGACGAACAGCGCGACGAACGGCTCGATGCGTTCGTGACCGTGCGGGTGCTCGAAGTCCGGCGGTTGCGTGGTGAGGTAGAGTCCGACGAGGACGAACACGCTGTAGGCGGCGTCGGCGAAGCTGTTGACGGCCTCGCCACCGACGGCGAGACTCCCGCCTTCGAGGAAGACGACGGTCTTCCCGACCGCGAGTGCGAGGTTCACGCCGAGGACGAGTGCGCCGACCCGACGCATCGTCGTCGCGTCACTCATCGCGAGTCGCTACGAGGTCGGGTGTCAAGGACGTGTCGACTGGTCTGCGTCGAGTCCGTACCGGCCGGCGTCGAGTCGGTACCGGCCGGGCTTCTACTCAGAACCGGACGTAGCCGGCGTCGGCGATCGTGGCGTCGTCCTGTGCGGCGAACGCCTCGTGGAGGCGGTCGTACGTCTCTGTGACGGCTTCGACGATGACCGTCGTGTCGCTGAGGACGGGCATGAAGTTCGTGTCGCCGGTCCAGCGTGGGACGACGTGCGTGTGGAGGTGGTCGTCGATGCTCCCGCCGGCGGCGCTCCCGCCGAGGTTCTCGCCGGCGTTGTAGCCGTCGGGGGCGAACGCGTCGTCGAGCGCGTCGATGGTGCGTTGCTTGAGTCTGGCGTGCCCGAGCAGGTGGTCGTCGTCGACCGCACGCCAGTCGCCCTCGTGGACGTCGGGGATGACCATCACGTGCCCGGGGTTGTAGGGGTAGTTGTTCAGCATGACGACGGCGTGGTCGTTGCGGGCGACGACGAGCGCGTTCCTGGCGTCGTCGCGCTCGGGGAACTCGCAGAACACGCAACTCACGTCGGGGTTCTTGTCGTCGCGTTCGACCCATTCGATGCGCCACGGCGCGAACACCTGGTCCATACGTCGCCAAGGGGAGTGGGGGGTTTCAATTGCACCGTTCGAAGGTGTCCGGTCGTTTATGGTAAGCGGCTCGTAACCGCCTGGCAACGACTGACAACCGTCTGAAATGCTTTCCAGAGCAAGTGGATGAAAGCTATAGAACCGCTTTTACACGGTGTAGAACTGTCTCAGGTCGTAAAAGGAGGTTACCTGGCCGCCGTCTGCTATTTTCGGGCGTTACACCCCGTAAACTGACGAATCGATTTATTACCAATCGGGAAAACATGTGGTCTGTAGATGGCAACGACTGACAACTCCTTCGACGGACTGACGGAGCACTGCACCGACTGCGACACCGACACGCTGCACCAGGTGTCCGTGCAGATCCGCACCGAGAGTCTGAAGGAGGAAAATGCGGAGTTCTCGCGCGAACCCTACCGCGTGGCAGAGTGCCAGCGCTGTGGGAACCGCTCGAGCCAACGCATGAACAACGCGTAGACGCATCGGTGGGCACGGGGGTGTCCAAAACAACCAAATCGGCCGCCGGCACTGGGGTGACGGCGGCCAAACGTGGATTTTTCGAGGAAGGTGACCGAGTAGCATACGGCGACCGCGAGGTCGGCGTTTCCGGGAGTTGACCGAGTAGCATACGGCGACCGCGAGGTCGGCGTTTCCGGAAGGTGACCGAGTAGCATACGGCGACCGCGAGGTCGGCGTTTCCGGGAGTTGACCGAGTAGCATACGGCGACCGCGAGGTCGGCGTTTCCGGAAGGTGACCGAGTAGCATACGGCGACCGCGAGGTCGGCGTTTCCGGGAGTTGACCGAGTAGCATACGGCGACCGCGAACGTGGGTAGCGTTTGCGAGCGGGGATCGCTACCGTGACTGGGTCCGTCTCTCGTGGGCTTTCACCGCGACCGCGTGGTGATCTCGCAGCCGTCTTCGGTGACGATGATGGTGTGTTCGCGCTGGCTGACGAGACAGCCGTCGTCCTCCTTGAGGACGGGGTAGCCGTGGACGATGTCGTTCATCTTCAGGCGGCGGAGTGCCATCTCGGGGCGGGAGACGTCGAGCCAGCGGGCGGCGAAGGGAAGCGTCTTGAACTCCTCCGTGATCTGTTCGAGCGCCTGGCGTGCGGTGCGGTCGCGAACGGACGCTTCGCGTTCGAGTGAGTAAATCTGCTCCTGCTGGCCTTCGGAAACCTTCCCGCTTCCATCGGTTGCGAACGGTTCGATCGCGACGGTGTCGCCGACTTCGAGCGTCGTGCCCTGCGAGACTGCGCGGTTCGGGATGTTCGGTGACGTGTGTTGCTCCCAGTGCCCGAGCCCGTGCCCGGTGAGGTTCACGACCGGATTGTAGCCGTACCCGTCGATGACGTCCTCGATCGCCGCGCCGATCTCGCCGGTCTCCACGCCGGCTTCGATGACGTCGAGCGCCGCGTCGAGCGCCTCCTCGGCGGCGTCGACGAGGTCCTGGTTCCCCGAGAAGTCGACGGTTACGGCGGTGTCAGCGAGCCAGCCGTCGATGTGCACGCCGATGTCGAGCTTCACCATCTCCTCGCCGACCGTCCGGTCGTCGTCGGGCGCGGCCGCACCATGTGCCGCCTCCTCGTCGACGCTCACGTTCACCGGGAACGCCGGCTCGCCGCCGAGTTCGCGGATGCGGTCCTCCGCCCACTCCGATATCTCGAGGTAACTCGTGCCGACCTCGAGTCGCTCGGCGGCCTCGTCCCGCACCTCTGCGAGGATCTCGCCGGCTTCCCGATGCTTCTCGTACTTCTCCGCGTCGAGGTCCACGTCGCTCATGGGCCGTGCTTCGCCCACGGGCGAGAAAGAGGTTGCGTCTCCAGGTTCCACGCGGCTCTGGCCGACCGACCTACTCGCCGCTCGTCCACGCGCAGTCCGGGCAGACGTCGACGCCCTGGACGTTGATGGTCTGTGTGTCACACTCCGGGCACGCCTCGCGCCGGTGCTGGGTCTGTTCGAGCATACCAACTAGACGGTATCGACGATTAAATAGATGAGGTACGACTATCGTCGAACTCTCGCTGGTTGAGGCGCCCGAACGCGCCTCCTTCCCGCAGATACACGTCGAAAAAAGCGAGCCTGCGGGGGCCTGTCGCGTGTCTCAGACGACTGCCGAACCGTCTTCGATCGACGCCCTACTCGTCGGCGTCGAGCCCGGATTACGCGACCTCGAACGCGGTCTGCATGAGCGCGGAGTTGTACGCACTCCCCGCATTCCCGTCGGCGTCGAGGAGGATGACGCCCGCGTTCGCGCCGGTGAGTTCGCCGAACTCGTCGATCGCGAGCGTCGCGGCGGTTCCGGCGTCGTGCCCGGATTCGAGGTGGCGGACGGCGCGTCGGGCGAGCGTGACGCGAGCGATGTCCTCGCCGGCACCGGTCGCGCTCGCACCGCCAGCGGGTGCGCAGTAGAACCCGTTCCCGACCTGTGGGACGTCGCCGACGCGGCCGGCGAGCGCGAACCAGCGACCGCCCGTCGACGTCGCCGCGGCCAGGTGCTCGCCGTCCCGGGCCACCGCACCGACGGTGTCGTGGTCGGTCGGGTCCGCGTCGACGCCGTCGCCGGTTCCGTCGCCGGCGGTCGGGTCGGCGGTCGAGCCGCCGTCGCTCCCGAAGCGGTCGTCGAGCCACGCCAGGTGCTCGCGCGGCGACCCAGTCGGCGGGCTCGCTTGCGTCCACTTCTCGCGCGTGCGGTCCGTGAACAGGTCGACGTCGACCTCGATCCCGTATTCTTCGGCGAGGGAGACCGCGTGTTCGCCGGAGACGAGGACGTGCGGGGTCTCGGATTCGACGACGCGCGCCGCACTCACGGCGTGTTCGACGCCGGGCATCGAGCAGGCCGCGCCCGCCGAGCGGTCGCTCGTCATCACGCCCGCGTCGGTCCTGACGACGCCGTCGGACTGGACGGCGCCGCCGACGCCCGCGTTGAACCGCGGCGACGATTCTAGCACGCGGATGGCGGCTTCGACCGCATCGAGTGGCGTGGACTGCGTCGCACCTTCGGTCGCGGCGTCGTCGAGGACGGCCTGTCTGGGCTCGGGGTCGTCGGGGGCGCTCCCTGCGCCGCCGTGGACGATGAGCTGCATGCTCGGGGACGGGACCGCCGGCCGGAAAAGGGTTGCCGAGTCGGGCGCCCGTTGCCGGAAATACAGGGGGGCGAACCGTACGCCGGTGCCGACGGTGCGGGTGACGCTTCGCGCGCCACGAGCCCAGTCGAGGTCGGCCTAGAGCTATGTGCTAGCGTGACTCCTGACATTCGGCCCCAAGGTACTTGTGGTGTGCCAACAGTTGTCACTACGTGATGCGGACAATACGCTTACCCCCACCGTGAGTCGTCCGCGCGACCTTCGGCGCAGCGGGCGACACCCACGACCGCACCGCGTTCCGCCGAGTACAGCACGTGATCCACGCCGACGACGACCGCGGTGACGCACCTGCACCGCGGCCGACGCGCACAGCCCAACCGAACGACTCGAACCGACGACGAAACCAGACCAGGGGACGACAGCTTCCCACGACAGAGACGCCAACGTCGTGGGCGACGCACAGCGCGACCATTGGACCGAACGCCACGCCGCGACGCAGGCCACGTCGCGGTCGGCCGACGAACCGATATCCAGCCGGTAACGCGACGCAACCGCGAACCGCGCGCTCACCACTTCCTTGCAGTTTTCACCCGCCAGCGACAGCTTGCCCCACGTAAGGCCGGGGCTACCACGGCCAGGCGACCGACGCGACCGTCCGCTGACCAATACCCCGGCGAACCACCCGCAGGCGGGGCCTCGCGGCCAAATGATAGACCTTTTACGCGGGAATTGCGACCGTCTAAGCGAACATGAACTACGAGTACGACCAGGTAGACGTCCCCACTGCAGGCGAGCGAGTCGAAGTCGTCGACGAGGACGCCGACGAACTCGACATCCCCGAGAACCCCATCGTCCCCATCATCCACGGGGACGGTATCGGCAAAGACGTCGGTCCGGCAGCGCAGAAAGTCCTCTCCGCCGCCGCGAACGCGACCGGCCGCAACATCGAATGGATGCGCGTCTACGCCGGCGGGTCCGCCCGCGAGCGCTACGGCGAGAACCTCCCCGACGACACCGTGAACGCGATCGACGAGTTCCGCGTCGCCATCAAGGGCCCGCTCACGACGCCCGTCGGCGCCGGATTCCGCTCCCTGAACGTCGCACTCCGCCAGACGCTCGACTTCTACTCGAACGTCCGACCGACGTACTACATCGACGGCGTTCCCTCCCCGATGAAGGACCCCGAGGAGATGGACATGGTGACGTTCCGCGAGAACACCGAAGACGTCTACGCCGGCATCGAGTGGGAAGCCGGCACCGACGACGTCGAGAAGGTCCGGGAGTTCGTCGAGGAAGACATGGGCTTCGACGACGTCATGCACGACGGCCCGATCGGGATCGGCATCAAGCCCATCACCGAGTTCGGCTCGAAGCGCCTCGTCCGCAAAGCCATCGACTACGCCCTCGAGCACGATCGCGACAAGGTTACGCTCGTCGGCAAGGGGAACATCATGAAGTTCACCGAAGGCCAGTTCACCGAGTGGGGCATGGAAGTGGCCGACGAGGAGTACCCCGACGACGAAGTGTTCGCCGCACCCGACTCCCTCTGGGAGGAGCAGGAGGACATCGACATCCCCGAGGACGCCGTCATGGTCGAATCCCGTCTCGCGGACGCGATGCTCCAGTGGATGCAGCTCCGCACGGACGAGTTCGGTGTCCTCGCGATGCCGAACCTCAACGGCGACTACCTCAGCGACGCCGCAGGCGCCCAGATCGGCGGTCTCGGTATCGCGCCCGGTGCGAACTTCGGTGACGCTCGCGTCCTCGCCGAACCCGTCCACGGCTCCGCGCCCAAGCGCGCCGGTCAGAACATGGCGAACCCGAGCGCACTCATCCTCTCCGGCGAACTCATGTTCGACTACATGGGCTGGAAGGACGCCGCCGACCTCGTCCGGAACGCCGTCGAGGAAACCATCTCCAGCGGCATCGTCACCTACGACTTCGCGCGGAACCTCGACGACGCCGAGAAGGTCTCCACGACCGAGTACGCGGAGGAAGTCATCCAGAACATCGAGAAACTTTCGTAGAAAGATTCTCGTGCACCCGGAAATCGGAGATTTCCGGGAATATCGAGCGACTCTTAGAGTCGCTCGTCACTTCGCGTCGTAGCCGCGAAAACATCGAAAAACTGTCGTTAGCGTTTCGATTGCGGTTCTGTGGTCTTTTCTTTTCGGTCGTCTTCGGTAATCAGCGACCGGGTCGGCTCGAAGCCGGTACCGATTTGTCGGTGCGTTCGCTGTATCAGATAGATGGACGACGGCGAGGTCAGTGGCGGGTTCGAGTGGCGTTGCGAGAACTGCGGGGAGCGCACGCCCAAGCACAATCCGCCGTGTAACAACTGTGGTGGGATGCACTTCGAGAAGGTGGAACTGGATCCGATGGCGGAGTACGAGGCGGCGGAGTCGCTGGTGCCGACGACGCGACGCGCGCTCGTCGGGTACGGGGTCGCGGGCGCGGCCGCAGTCACTGGCGGCGGGTACTTGCTGTACGAGGAGTACACGCCACCGGCGATACCCGATGCACCCGGGAGTGCGGAGTCGGCGGGCGGCATCTCGTTCGCGGACGCCGAGTCCGGCGTCGTCGACCGGGTGAACGACGAGCGCGACGAGCCGCTGTCGCCGACCGAATCCGCACGGTCGGCGGCCCGGTACGCGACCGCGTACACCGTCGTCGAGGGCGAGTCCGGGAGTGCGAACGAGCTGTTCCAGCGACTGAACGAGTTCCACGTCGGGACGCTCCGGTTCGGTCGCCTGGTGTTCTCGAGCGCCTCCGGGAGCGAGGACCGCGCTATCGACGGGTTCGAGTCGGCGACCGCGCTCGCGGAGTCGCTCGCCTCGAACTGGCTGAATCGCGACGACACCCGGGAGTTCCTCCTGAACGAACGGTTCTCGAACGTCGGCGTCGACGTGCACGCCGACCCCGACGGCGACGTGTACGCGTCGTTCGTCGTCGCCACCGGCGGGAACGGCCTGCTCTGACCAGACCGCTGGCCGCCACACCCTGGGTCGATGCGGTCGCCGGGAGCGAAACCCCTTCACGCCTCCGCCGTCTGCCCTCACGCATGACGGACGTTCGAGTGACGACGGCGGACACCCCAGCACGACGCGAGGACGCGTTCGCGGTCCGCCGGGCCGTCTTCGTCGAAGAGCAGGACGTCGACGAGGACCTGGAGTGGGACGACTGGGACGACCACGACACCACCACGCACTTCGTCGCGTACGCCCGCACCGACGGGACGGATGACGAAGACGCGGACGAACGACCGGTCGGCGCCGCACGACTCCGACCCAAGGACCCCGACACCGCCGACGTCGGGAAGATCGAACGCGTCGCGGTCCTCGACACCCACCGCAACCGCGGCATCGGTCGTGCACTCATGGACGCACTCGAAGCACACGGCGTCGACCACGGCTACGACACCTTCCACCTCCACTCCCAGACCCAGGCCGCCGACTTCTACGCCACCCTCGGCTACGAACGGTACGGCGACGAATTCGACGAAGCCGGCATCCCACACGTCGAGATGCGCAAAGACGCCTGAACAGGCATCGAACCTGAAACGGCGACCTCGCGGTCGCCGTATGCTCGTGCGGGCATCGACCCTGAAACGGCGACCTCGCGGTCGCCGTATGCTCGTGCGGGTATCGACCCTAAAACGGCGACCTCGCGGTCGCCGTATGCTCGTGCGGGCATCGACCCTGAAACGGCGACCTCGCGGTCGCCGTATGCTCGTGCGGGCATCGACCCTGAAACGGCGACCTCGCGGTCGCCGTATGCTCGTGCGGACACTATGTTTAGTACAGAGTAGCATCAATCGTGTGACGTGCCGTCCAGACGGGCGCTCCTCCAGGCTGTGGCCGCGAGTGCGCCAGCGCTCCGTTCACGGTCGTCAGCCGACGAAAGCGGGCCACCAGCGGTCTCCCTCCCGGTGCACGTCCATCGCGTGCCGAGCATCGACGACGAGACGTATCGACGAGTGACGCAAGCGGTCGACGTCGGCGTGGAGCAGGTCGCGCGGCACGCGGACGCGACGCTCGACCGCGACGTCGAGTACTCCGTCTCGATCGGGGAGACCGCGCCGCGTCGGACCGTGTCGACTGCGACGCGGACGGCCGTGTTCGACTCGGCGACCGACTGGCTGGACGACATCGACCGCCTCGACTCGAACGTCGTCCACCTCGTCCTCGTCGACTCGCCGTTCGACCAGGCGATCGGGTACGGCGGGAACCGAACGCACCTCGCCACCGGCGCCCCGATATCGTACGTGAACGTCGGCGCGACCGAGCAATGGGACGGCCCCGCCGTCTCCGCGAACCTCGCCATCCACGAGGTCCTGCACGCACTCGTCACGCCCAGGGAAGTCCGGAGCGTACTCGACCGCGGGTGCGAGCACGACCTCGGCGCAATCCTCCCACTCGGCGGGAACGGCGCCATCGTGACGCCGTTCGCGAGCGCGTACGCCGAACTGACGTACGCCAGCGAAACCCAGTGGCCGGGGTCGGGCTGTACGGGCGGGTTCTCCGAGGACGTCGGGTACGACCCCCGGTGGTGGGGGCACACGTACGCGCTCTCGTCAGCGACGAAGACCGCGACCGCACGCTACGTCGACCGACTGTGAGTCCAGAGTGGAGTCGTCCAGCGGGCCGACGCGATTGGCCGCGACCGCGCCCCTGCCGGCCGCGACCGCGCCCATGCCGGCTGTCGTAGCACTAAGTACGACGACCGCGTACTTCGAGGTATGCCCCGCCAGAGCAGACGCCGACTCCTCTCCGCGGCCGTCGCGTCCGCCGGCGCGCTCGCCGGGTGTCTCGACCTCGCAGTCGGCGACGGCGTCGACGAAACGAACACGACCGTCGCTCTCGACACCGTCGCGTCCGGGTTCAGCGCACCGACCGCGGTCGCGTTCCGGCCCGGCGACGACCGCCCGTACGTCGTCGACCAACCCGGTCGGGTCTACCGCGTCGACGACGGCCGCCCGAACGTCGTCGCGGACCTCCGCGACCGCGTCGTCGACGTCGGCGGCGGCTACACCGAACGGGGCCTGCTCGGGCTCGCCTTCCACCCCAGCGGTCGACGCGCGTACGTCCGGTACAGCGCCCCGCGACGCGACGGAACGCCCGAGGGGTACTCGCACACGTTCGTCCTCTCCGAGTTCCCCGTCGTCGGCGCGGGCGCACTCGACCGCACGAACGAACGCACGCTCCTCGAGATCCCCCAGCCCCAGAGCAACCACAACGCCGGCGACCTCGCGTTCGGTCCGGACGGCTACCTCTACGTCGCCGTCGGCGACGGCGGTGGCGGCGGCGACAGCGGCACCGGGCACGTCGAGGACTGGTACGACGCGAACGCCGGCGGGAACGGCCAGGACGTCACCGAGAACCACCTCGGGGGCATCCTCCGCATCGACGTGGACGTCGAGAGCGAGGACGCGCCCTACGGGGTCCCCGACGACAACCCGCTCGTCGACCGCGACGGGCTCGACGAGCACTACGCGTGGGGACTCCGGAACCCGTGGCGGCTCTCCTTCGACGACGACCGGTTGCTCGCCGCGGACGTCGGACAGAACCGCTACGAGGAGGTGAACGTCGTCGAACGCGGCGGAAACTACGGGTGGAACGTCCGCGAGGGCCGGCACTGCTTCGACGCCGAGGACTGCCCGACGGAGACGCCCGACGGCGACCCACTGACCGACCCCGTCCTCGAGTACTCCCACGACGAGGGCGTCGCGGTCGTCGGCGGGTACGTCTACCGCGGCGACGCCATCCCAGACCTCCAGGGACGGTACGTGTTCGGGGACTGGCAACAGCGGCTGTTCGTCGCCGACCCCGGCGACGACCAGTGGACGATGGAGTCGCTACCGACCGCCGAATCCTTCGACCGGTACCTGCTCGCGTTCGGCGAGGACCACGACGGCGAACTCTACGTCGCGACCGACGGCGACACGAGTCCCGGCGGCGACAGCGGCCAGCTCGCGAAGCTCGTCGCGGAGGACGGTCGCGGGTCGGACAGCGACGACGGTACGGACGGCGACACCGACGACGGACCGACCACCGCCGGCACCAGCACAGCCGGCGACGCGACGACCACCGCCGACGACTCGACCACGGACGTCGACGGGACGACGCCGGACGCCGACGCGACCATCGACGACGACGGCACGACCGACGCACCAGCCGACAGCACGCCAGGATTCGGCGTGCTCGCCACGTTCCTCGCCGGCGTCGGCGCACTCGCGGAACGCAGACGACGCCAACGCTGACGCGGTCGCTATCGACTCCCACGAGTTCTCCAGAAGGAAGTAGTCCGCAGTGGCGAACGAGCCGAGTCCTCAGTCGTCTTCGACGAACGCGCCCATCGAGACCTCGTTGGCCGGATCCATCGAATCGTCCGCGGCGAGCATCGCCGCGACGGCCGGCGGCATCCCCTCCGCGTCGAACTCCGGATCGAACAACTGGAGTGCGGTGTTGATCGTCGACCAGTCGTCCTCCGCCGCCGCGTCGCGCAGGCTCTTCGTCGGCGCGGACAGCAACTGCGAGACCAACGCGTCCGCCATCGACTCAACGACCGCCTCCTCCTCGGCGTCGAGGTCGAGCTTCCCGAGCGCCATCTCCAGCTCGCTGGCCTTCACCTCCTCGGCGGACTCGTACATCGCCGCGATGACCTCGTCCGCGCGCTGGCGCTTGAACTGCTCGAGGAGGTTCGCCAGCTCCAACTCGACGATGTCCTCGACCGCGTCCGCCGCCGCCTGCCGGCTCTCGCGGGTCTCCTCCGTCAGGTCCTCCAGCGCGTCCAGGTCGTGGACCGTCACCGACTCCAGCGCGTCAGCCGCCGGGTCGACGTCGCGCGGCTGCGCCAGGTCGATGACGGTGTGCGTCCCGCTCTCCGCGAGGTCGCTCGCGTCGATGACGAGTTCGTCGCTCGCCGTCGCCGACAGCACCACGTCCGACCGCGATAGCACCGTCTCCAGCGCCGACAGCGGCACCGCCTCCGTCGCCACGTCCAACTCCGATGCGACGTGCTCGGCGTGCTTGACCGTCCGATTCGCGACGACGACGCGCTCGACGCCACGGTCGGCGAGCGCGCGCGCCGCCAGCATCCCCATCTCGCCAGCGCCGACGACGACCGCCGTCGCACCGTCGAGGTCGACCTCGCCGGCGACGCGTTCCGCGGCCGCCGACCCGAGGCTCACGACGCCCTCGTTCACGTCCGTCTCCGTCCGAGCGCGCTCGCCGACGTGGACGGCCTTCAACACCGCATCCTCGAGCGTGTCCGTCACCGTTCCGACGTCCTGCGCGGTCTGCAACGCGCCCCGGACCTGCCCGAGCACTTGGTCCTCGCCGAGGACGAGCGAGTCCAGGCCGGCGGCGACCCGCATCAGGTGTTCGAGGCTCTCCTCGTGCCCCATCTCGACGCGAGCGTCGTCGCTCGCGTCAGCGCCGTACTCCGCGAGCGCCGCACTCCCCGTCCCGACGTCGGGCGTGCGAACGTACGCCTCCGCGCGATTGCACGTCTGGAGGACGAACGCCTCCTCGACGGCGTCTCTCGCGGCGAGCGTCCCGAGTTCCGCCGCCGTGTCCCGCGGACTCGCCGCGGCCACGTCGTCGACGCTCCCGGTGCTGTGAGTGACGCGAACCCCGGTGATGACGCCTGTGTCCTTCATGAGTCGACAAGGTCAGGAGCGACGTCCCCCAGGACGTCGCCAGTCAGTTGACTTGGTTTGGTCGTACCCATACGTAAAGTTGTCCAAACGTCCGGCGACCGCACGACAGCGCGTACCACGTCCCGTCGACGCTCCGGGTCGACGCCGCGCGCCTGCAGGTCGTCCCGGAGCGCGCCGGTGAGTTCAGCCATCGCGCCCGCACCGTCGAGTTCCTCCTCGACGCGCTCGCGGAGGTACCGCGAGAGCGCGGGACTGGCACCGCCGGTCGCGATCGACACCACGACCGGGTCGTCGCGGACCGTCGCCGGAACGACGACGCTCCCCGGGTCGCGCTCGCCGTGCGTGTCAGTCCGGTTCACGAGCACGTCGCGCTCGCGAGCCACCGATTCCACGCGGGCGTTCAGCGCTCCGTCGTCGGTCGCCGCCACCGCCAGCGCCGGGTCGACGCGCTCGAACCACTCGTCGACGTCCGCGGGCGTCGGCTCGGCACGCACGCACTCCGCACCGCCGAAGTCGACGTCCGCGAACGCCGGCGACACGACCACCACGTCCGCCTCCGCGGCGAACCGCCGAGCTTTCCGCGCACCGACGCGCCCACCACCGAATACGAGCACGCGCTCGCCCTCGAAGTCGTGGTACAGCGGGATCACGATTCAGCTCACCTCGACGGATTCGACGCCGTCGGTTCCGCGTCCTCGGCTGTACCCTCCCCGTCCGCAGTCGACGTCTCCTCGTCCGCGGCCGACGCTTCGCCGTCCGGTTCCGTGTTCGCGTCGGCTCGCTCCTCGAGGCGGATGCCGGTCTTCTTCAGTATCTGCGTCGAGAACAGCGTGTCCCAGTCGTCGTCCTTGACGTCCCAGAACGCCGCCATCGTCTCCTCGACCTCCTGCACGCGACGCTCGCTCTCTTCCTTGCTCCGACCGTGCGTCATCGCGAAGAAGTTGTACGGCCACACGCCGTCGTGCCGCGGTCGCTCGTAACAGTGCGTGACGAAGTCCAGACTCGCAACCTCGGGACCGACCTCGCTCACGAGGTCGTCGGGGACGTCCCACACCGTCATCCCGTTCTCCGTGTACCCGAGCGCGTAGTGGTTCGGCACCACGCCGATCCTGCGGATCTTCCCCTCGACCTCGAACCGGCGGAGGGTCTCGAGCACCCACTCGACGTCCGCGTCGATGACCTCGGCGACGTCGCGGTACGGCGTCGCCGTCACCGGCAGCCCCCCCTGCACTTCGAGCACGAGGTCGCGCTCCGCCGGCGTCAACGTCGGCCGGCCCGACGGGTCCGGACTCGGCCCGAGCGAGGACATGTCGATGTCGCCCTCCGGCACCGGCCCGTCCACGAGGAACTTCGCTTCCACCCGGAACTCCTCTTGCTTCGGGAGGTTGTACGTCTCCTGTCCCGTCTCCGCCTCGATCTCTTCGAGGACGGCGTCGACGCGGTCGGCGTCCGCGACCGACACCACGAACCACACGTTCAAGTGGGGGTGCTCGCGCTCGTAGTTGTGCGCGACCGCCCGATGCGCGTTCACCGCCGCAACTATCTCATCGAAGCGCTCCTCGGGGGCGCACATTGCGACGAGCGTCGCCGCGCCACCGATCTCCTGTGCGTTCACGAGCGGCCCGAACCGCGATAGCACGCCCGCGTCGTCGAGCGTCCGAACGCGCTCGAGCAGTTCGTCGGCGTCGACGTCGATCGCGCGTTCGCGCAACGCCGCCGCTGCCGGCTCGAAGGGGCGTTCCACGACGGGGAACCCGCCCTGGAACGCGTTCACGACTGCGCGGTCCACGTCGTCCAGCTCGTAATCGACGTCTCCCCGACCCATATGTTCGAACTGCGGTCTGCGCGCTTATAAACGACGTGGGTCTTTCGAACCCACGCGAACGCCCGAAGGCACCTATTTACGTCCGTTCGCCCGCGAACGCGGCTCGCGACCGGAGTGCGTTAGTCGTCGCCGCGGACGCCGGTGACGTCGAACCCGAGGGCTTCGACGTCCTCGATTATCGCGTCGTGGTCCGCGTCCGCGAGATAGTAGATGACGATGTCGAACGTGCCTTCGCGGAGGAGTTGCTGGCACTCCCACACGAATTCCTCGTCGTCGATGGTGAGGCCCTGGTGCTGGTTCGAGGAGAAGTCGGTGTCGTCGTTCCCGCTCTCGACGTAGACGTCGTTGGGGTCGTGCCCGCTGTGTTCGGCGATGACGTCCGCGACGTCGAGCGTCGACTGCATCATCTGGACGTCCGCCTGCCCGTCGTACTCCGTGTGGACGATGACTCCGTTCAGCTCCACGTCGCCGGGTTCGAGGAGTGCCTTCGTCCGCCGGTAGAGTTCGTCGTCGAGGATCTCGGTCATGTCCTGATACTCTCCCGGCGACGAGTAAACGCTTCACGGTTCGTCGTCGACCCGATCACGCCTGGCACCGCAAGGGAGCGTTCGCACGGCGATGTGGTGGACTCCCGGGGTAGTTTCTATACCACTCCATCGCGTACTCTCAGCCAAGACGCACCAGACGCATGCCCTGCGCAAACTGCGGAGACGACGTGCCAGTGGACCGCTACCAGGTCCACCTCGGAACCGACGAAGTACTCGACATCGAACTCTGCGAGGGCTGTAGACACAAGTTCGCGACAGCGAACTGGGTCGAAGCGGTCGTGTGACGACAGGTGCACGACTGGGTGGCCGCAAGCGATTGCTCGGCCGCTCGCAACCCTTCGCTCGCGCGAGACCGGTCGCCGTCGCTCGTCGGTGTGAAAATAAAGGGGGTCCGCTTCGCGAGTGGAGACGAGTACCGCCGCCGCCCGGAACCGCTACCGCAACTGGTGGCTTCGAACGGCCGTTCTAGAGGCGCTCGACGTTCTCGGCGCGCGGGCCCTTGTCGGCCTGCACGATGTCGAACTCGACCTCCTGACCTTCCTCCAGATCGGGGCCGCCGATGTCTTCCATGTGGAAGAACACGTCCTCGTCGGATTCGTCGGTATCGATGAAGCCGTAACCACCAGTATCGTTGAAGAAGTCAACCTCGCCTTTCGCCATTGCACGCGTAGAAAGGGAGGCATCGTACATAAAGTTGTCCGAAACGCGCGACGAGAGGGCTCGAACCGGCCAACGACGCGGTGATCCCGACCCGCAACGATGCGACGGTACGCCTCGAAACGCTCATCCGAGACTCCCGCTCGGATGCGGACTCGTGGTCTCGCACGGCAATCAAGCAGAAGACACATATCTGCAGTGTGAGAGTCGTCTAGTGAATGCGAGAGTGGCTTCGCGACAGAGTGTCCGCCGGCTACGAGCACCTGCTTCGTCGCGAGATCTCGGGGTCGCCGACGCACGTCGCGGTCATCCAGGACGGGAACCGCCGGTACGCGCGCCAGCACGGCGACGACGCCCCGGACGGTCATCGAGCGGGCGCGAAGACGACCGAGGACGTCCTCTCGTGGTGTCAGGACCTCGGCGTCGAGGAGCTGACGGTGTACGCGTTCTCGACGGAGAACTTCGACCGGCCGGACGACGAACTCGAGCCGCTGTTCGACCTGCTCGCGGACAAGCTCCGCGAGTTCGCGGACGCCGACAGCGTCCACGAGAACGAGGTGTGCGTGCGCGTCATCGGCGACCAGTCGATGCTCCCCGAGCGCGTCCGGTCGGCGGCGCGGTACGCCGAGGAGCGAACGCGCGAGCACGACCGGTTCGTACTGAACGTCGCGCTCGCGTACGGCGGTCGGAACGAGCTCCTGCACGCCGCCCGGAGCGTCGTCCGGGACGTGGACGCCGGCGACCTCGACCCGAGCGAGGTGGAGGTGTCGACCGTCGAGGACCGCCTCTACGACTGTCCGGTGCGGGACGTCGACCTCATCATCCGTACGGGTGGGGACGAGCGGACGTCGAACTTCCTGCCGTGGCACGCGAACGGGAACGAGGCGGGCGTGTTCTTCTGTGCGCCGTACTGGCCGGAGTTCTCGAAGGTGGACTTCCTGCGTGCGATCCGGACGTACGAGAACCGCGAGGAGTCCTGGCGGCGCACGCGGGCGCGGCGAGGGCTCGCGCTCGTTCGTGCGTTCGGGAACGCGGAACTGGAGGAAGCTCGAACCGTCGTCGAACGCTTCCGCGAGCACCTGCCGCGGCGCGAACGCGCCGACGCCGAAGCGGTCAGCGACGAAGCCGGGACCGAGGAATCCGTCGAACCAGCGGACTGACGGCTGTTTCTGGGGTCGACTCTCGCCGACGTGCGGCGGCCGAGCGCGACGAGGACGCCGCCGCGACCGCGACCGCTCCGGATCGACTCATCTCCGCTCCTGGAACCGGAACCATCCTAAATGCTTTCGCGCGTTTTCCCGTCGAGAAAACGAGGGCCGGACCGGGTCGAGTCGACGGCGGCAGTGGGACCCGCCCAAATGATTATGCCACGTCGCTCCGATGCAGGTGGCATGGCAGACGTGCTGTCCGACGACGAAGTCGATGCACAGCTCCCGGAGGGCTGGTCGCGCGACGGCGAGGAGATCGCTCGCACCTTCGAGTTCGACGACTACATGAAGGGCGTGAACTTCGCGCAACTGACGGGGGAGATCGCGGAGGCACAGTACCACCACCCCGAGATCCGCATCCGGTACAAGGAGGTGGAGGTACGGCTCACGAGCCACGAGGAAGGTGGTATCACCGAGAAGGACATCGAGATGGCGGAGATACTGAACAACGAGACCGACTGAGGGGTACATGCACGGCGAGTACGTCTTCGGCGTTGAGTTCCATCTCGAACCCGCGAGCGAAGCGTCCGTCAGGCCCCGAGCGTTCGAGACGACGATGCGCTGGCACGCGCCGACGCCGGGCGAGGACGGCTGGCTGTTCTTCCGGAACGCCCTATGGCGTGGTGAAGTCGGCGACCACGAGCACGTGCGCTCTCTCGCGGCGAACGCGCTCGACGTCCCCGTCGACGGCGTCGACTTCCGGAGTCTCCGCGCGGACCAGGAGTACGTCGACGCGCTCCGCGACGCCGTCGCCGACGACCTCTCCCCCTTCAACGCCGACAGCGTCGACGACGCGCTCTCGAAGTACCTCGGGAGCAGCATCGACGTCGTCGACGACCCTGGCGCGTGACGACGACGGCACGGCCGCTTCGGCGATCCGATAGCGGTGTGAGTCGTTCTCGTGACGCCCGAAGACACTTAATCCACCGCGGACCTAGTTTCCTTCCCTATGGTCGCGGACGCGTACGACTTCTGGCTGTTCGACCTCGACGGCACGCTCGTGGACGCGGAGTGGGCGTACACGCGGGACGTGTTCGACCGAGTGGGTGACCGCATCGGTCGTCGATTCAGCGATCGCGAGGCGTACGTGCTCTGGCACGGCCTCACGGGTGCGCGCAACGACCAGCTTGCGGCGTGGGGTATCGACCCGGAGGCGTTCTGGTCGGCGTTCCACGCCGAGGAGGACCCGCAGATCCGTGCCGAGCACACGTTCCTGCACGACGACGCAACGTTCGTCGCGGAGCTCGACCGCCCGGTCGGACTGGTGACGCACTGCCAGCGGTTCCTCGCCGAACCCGTCCTCGACCACCTCGACGTCCGCGACTGGTTCGACGTCGTCGTGTGTTGCAACGACGACACTGGATGGAAGCCCGACCCTGCGCCAGTCGAACTCGCGACGAACGCGCTCGGCGTCCCGGACGAGGCGCGTGGCGTGCTCGCGGGCGACGGCAGTAACGACGTCGGCGCCGCCTGGAACGCCGGCCTGGACGCGATCCACGTCGAACGGCACGGGCACGACCGCCGCGGGCATTGCGTTCGCGGCGACCATCGCGTCAGTCACTTCGCGGATCTGCCGGGGGTGGACGGACCGGTCGCTACCGACGGTGGCGGCGGGCATCCCGCGTTCGACGGCTGACGCTGTGGACGCTGGACTGCGGACGACCACTCACGCTGGGGTGTCGGCCATCGATCCCGCGCGGATGCGGGTGGCGCCGCACTCCGGACAGCTCACGCTGGACATGTCCGACTTCTGTGATTCGAACTCGGCGTCGCAGTTCATGCACACGTACTCGAATGTACGGGGCTCGCTCCCCAACAGGCCACGAAGCCGTTTCATGAATGGCATGGGTATCGTTCACTACTACCACGGTACCCGACATAACTGTCGTGGTCCGGTCACGTGAACCGTCGCACGCAAGCACTGCTTTCCAGGCCCGATCACGTTCGGTCGACGACGGTCACGCACGGCGAAACCGACGACTACCCCGGTCGGATACCCACGTAAAAGGTCCAGGCTCACGTCGCCTCCGGAGCGGCCGCCGCCCAGTGGCCCTGGCCCGCTTGTGGCGACGACGACCGACGCGACAGACCCGGACGGCGAACGGCTCCGACGCGACAGACCCGGACGGCGAACGGCTCCGACGTGACAGACCCGGACGCCGAACGGCCCCGACGCGACAGACCCGGACGCCGAACGCGACCGACGTGACGACGGATACGACGACCGAGCGCTCGACCCGCTACCCGTGGGTTTTTCGACCCCGGGCTCTTACGACCGTCCATGTCAGCGCTCCGCGACGCGTTCTCCGACCTCCCCGACGCCGTCTTCGCAGACTTCCTGGAGAGCGACGACGGGTACCTGCTCGTCGTCGACCTCCCCGGCGTCACCCCCGACACGCTCGACGTCGTCGCTCGAAACGGTCGCGTCTCCATCGAGGCGCGCCGAGCGAAGGACGCCCCACCCGAGTTCCGGTACGAGCGCGAGGACCGGTCGCTGTTCCTCGACGCCGACCTCCCCCTCCCGCCGGACGCCGACCCCGAGAACGCCGACGCCGAGATGCGCCAGGGCGTCCTCGAGCTCGCCATCCCGAAGCGCTCGACGACCGACGAGACCCGCATCGAGATCCGGGACGCCTAGCTCCGAGGTGAGAAAGGCTGGTCAACCTTCGGGCGTACTGGCGCTTCCTCCGGGTCGCACGCCAGTTCCTGCCGTTGTTGCTCGCGTACGCTCGCGACCGCAGACGCTACCTCGTCTTCGGTAGCGGGCGACGCGTCGACGAGGAGACCCAGATCCGTCGCGCGAACAAGCTCCTGGATTCGCTCCTGACGCTCGGGCCGACGTTCATCAAACTCGGCCAGTTGCTGTCGACGCGCCCGGACGTCCTCCCGCCGGCGTACATCGACGTGCTGTCGTCGCTCCAGGACGACGTCCCGCCCGCGGAATGGGCCGGTGCTCGCGAAGTGCTGGAGGCCGAAGTGGGCGACATCGACGAGGCGTTCGAGTCGTTCGACGTCGACCCGATCAGTGGTGCGAGCCTCGGACAGGTGTATCGTGCGAGGGTCGACGGTGACGAGGTCGCGGTGAAGATCCGTCGTCCCGGGATCGATGACCTCGTCGAGGCCGACCTCCGCGTGATCCGGTGGAGCCTCCCGATACTCCTCTACTTCGTCGGGGAAGCGCAAGCGTTCAGTCTGGAGAACCTCGCCGACGAGTTCTCGAAGACGATCCGCGAGGAGATGGACTACGAGCGCGAAGCCCGGATGCTCGCGGAGATCAAGGCGAACTTCGCTGACACCGACGACATCCGCGTCCCTGCCGTCGTCGAGTCGCGCTCGGGGCCGCGCGTCCTCACGATGGAGTACGTGCCGGGCACGAAGATCAACGACGTCGAGGAACTCGACGCGAAGGACATCGACCGGGAGGACGTCGCCGAGAAACTCCAGCGGGCGTACCTCCAGATGATCATCGCGGACGGCGTGTTCCACGCCGACCCGCATCCGGGGAACCTCGCGGTGCAGGACGACGGCTCGATCGTCTTCTACGACTTCGGGATGAGCGGTCGCGTGGACGAGTTCGTCCAGGAGAAGATCGTGGACTTCTACGTCGCTGTCGCGAACCAGGACATCGACGCCATCCTCGACTCGCTCATCGCGATCGGGACGCTCAGTCCGGAGGCGGACCGGGACGTGATGGGGGACGTGATGGAGCTCGCGATCGCGGACGCCAGGGGCGAGGACATCGAGCAGTACCGCGTCCAGCAGATCATCGGCCAGATCGAGGACTCGATCTACGAGTTCCCGTTCCGGCTGCCGCCGAACCTCGCGCTCGTCCTGCGCGTCGCGACGGTCGTCGAAGGGGTCTGCGTGACCCTCGACCCGAAGTTCGACTTCATCGAGACGGCGACGGACTACCTCACCGAGCAAGGGTACCGGGAGGAGACCGCTCGCCAGTACGTCGCCGATGCCGGCGAGCAGGTCCAGGACTCCATCCAGTCGATGGTCCGGGTGCCGCCGAAGCTGGAGTCGACGCTCGACCGTGCCCAGCGCGGGAACCTCACCGTCCAGGTGGAGTTCGGCGACGACAAGGGCGTCATGGACAAGCTCGCGCGCCGCATCGTCTACGGGCTCGTGTTCTCGTTCAGTCTGCTGTCGACCGCGTACCTCTACCAGGGCGGTGCCCTGTACGCGACCGTGGTCTCCATCGTCATCGGCATCGCCGGCGCGTTCCTCCTCTGGCGGTCGTTCCGCTCGAAGGGCGGCATCACGGCACGCCCGCAGTTCACGCGACAGGAGATGAAGAAGCGCCGCGGGAACGACTGACCGCACCGTCGAGGGGGAGACCGTCCGGGACGGACTTCCTCAGAGTGGTAGGAAGGGCGCGTACTCTTCGACCTCGTGGTCTTCGATGCCGTAGGCGGTGACGCGACGGCCGTTCTGGGAGAACTGCGTGTACTGGGGACTCATGACGCCGACGACGCGCTCGACGGGAATCGAGATGTAGTCGTTGCCGTCGGTGGCGAGCTGGTCGAACCCGACGACCCAGTCCCAGTCCTCGATGATGAAGGCGGCGTCGACCTGGACGGGCTGGTCGTCGTCGTCGGAGTATATCTTCGCGATCGTTCGGTCCACCTCTTCGTCGGTTGTCGTATCCATACCAGTCGTTCACCGCCAGCGGAGATATAGTTGCGCTGGCGTGTGCTGGCACGGAACTGTCCACCTCGACGACGTACCTTCCAGTCGCGACGCACAGTTCGGGCTCCAGATGCGCGAATCCGTGGTGGTGACCCCCACGAACGTCGTCGTAGCGTTCCAAACCGTTTATAGCCACGTGGAAAGAACGGCCGTGCATGGCTACGCAGCAGCAGGAAGTCCGAGACCTTCAGGAGGGCTCGTACGTCATGCTCGACGACGTTCCCTGCAAGATCAACGCATACTCGACGGCAAAGCCCGGCAAGCACGGCAGCGCCAAAGCACGCGTCGAAGCGGAAGGCGTCTTCGACGGCAAGAAGCGGTCGATGAGTCAGCCCGTCGACCAGAAGTGCTGGGTCCCCATCATCGAACGGAAACAGGGCCAGATCGTCTCCGTGGAATCCTCGACGGTCGTGCAGGTCATGGACCTCGAGACGTTCGACACGTTCTCGATGAAGATCCCCGAGGAGCAGGACCTCGAGCCCGACGACGAGATCGAGTTCCTCGAGTTCGAGGGCCAGCGGAAGATCCTCTGACGGCGATGTTCCCGGGTGCGGACGCCGACCGCGAGGCGGCGGAGTACGTCGTCGTCGGCGCACCGCTCGACGCGTCGACGTCGTTCCAACCCGGGGCACGCTTCGGCCCGGAGCGCGTTCGCCGGTACGCTCGCGGGTACGACGACTACGATCACGCGACCGGCATCCACTTCTCCGCGTGCGACGTCGCCGACCACGGCGACGTCCGTGCGTGGGACGACACGGGAGAGTACCTCGAGTACCTCGAGGGCGTCTGTACCGACGTCGTGTGGGACGACGCGACGCCGGTCCTCGTCGGCGGCGAGCACACGGTCACGGTCGCGGGCGTGCGCGCGGTCGACCCGGACGTGTTCGTGTGCCTGGACGCACACCTCGACCTCAAACGCGAGTACGACGGGAACGAGTTGAGCCACGCGACGGTGACGCGGCACGCGCTCGACGTCGCCGACCGCGCGATAGTGCTCGGTGCGCGCGCCGGGAGCGAAGCGGAGTACGAGCGTGCGAGCGAGAGCGACGTGACGGTGGTCGAACCCGGCGCCGTCAGCGAGTGGACGCCCGAGTTCGACGCGGAGACGTCCGTCTACCTGTCCGTTGACGTGGACGTGGCCGATCCCGCGTTCGCGCCGGGGACGGGGACGCCGGAGCCGTTCGGGCTCGCGTCGGGAGCGCTCGGGGACGTGGTGCGGGCGGTCGCGGCGACTGGACGCGTCGCGGGGTTCGACGTCGTGGAGGTGAACGATCGCGACGACGGGCAGGCCGCGGCACTCGCCGCGAAACTCCTGCGTGCGTTCGTCTACGAGGACGCGAGCACCGCGTAGACCGGCGTCGCGAGTGGCCTAGATCGGCATCGGGAGTGGCCGTAGATCGGCGTCGCGAGTGACAGATCGAGGTGGTCGATAGCGGCCGCGTCTGCTGGGTCGACACCTGAATCCTAACCTGTTGTGTAAGTCAGCTATTTCAACAGAGAGCCATAAATTCGAGTAGAGAGCGACCACCGACTGCGAGGTCGTCGCCGGACAACACACGATGCAAGACGAACACGTCAAGCAGGGGAAGGAGATCCAGCAGGAGACTGGCAAGACCTTCCACATCGCGACGCGACTGCTACCCGAGCGCATCAGGCACCCGACGTACGTCCTCTACGGGTTCTTCAGGATCGCGGACGAGGTCGTCGACGACCCGGACGGCCTGTCTCGCGAGGAGCGGGCGCGTCGGCTCGAGGACTTGCGCGGGCAAGCGCTCGGCGAGGAACCCGCCGAGGACCCCGTCCTGGAGGCGTTCGCGGATCTCTGTACGGAGTACGGGGTCGACGACGAGTGGGTGAACGAGTTCGTGGACGCGATGGCGACGGACATCGACACGGACCGGTACGAGACGTACGCGGACCTCGAGGCGTACATGCGGGGGTCGGCGGCGGCGGTCGGCGTGATGATGACGGACATCATGCACCTCGACGAGGCGGCGTACGAGCAGGCGCTTCCGCACGCGATCAAGCTCGGGGAGGCGTTCCAGTTGTCGAACTTCGTGCGGGACGTCCACGAGGACGTCGTCGACCGGGACCGCGTCTACCTCCCTGAAGAGACGCTGGAGCGTCACGGCGCGGACGTCGAGGACGTGAAGGCCCTCGAGTTCACGCCGGAGATCCAGGACGCGATCGCCGAGGAGACCGCGCGCGCGGACGACCTCTACCGCGAGGGCGTCGCCGGTATCCGGTACCTCCCTGACGACTGCCAGCTCGCGGTCCTGCTCGCGGCGGTGCTGTACGCGGAGCATCATCGCGTCGTCCGGAAGCGCGACTACGACACCGTCACGGTGGACGTGGACCTGCCGACGTGGCGGAAGTTCTGGTGTCTGGTGCGGACGCGCTGGCACTGGCAGTGGAACAAGGACCCGGAGGCGGTGTTCCGACGTGTCTCCGCGGTGTCCTACGGCGACGAACACGCCGGCGAGCACCACGAGGACGAGCGGCACGAAGGCGAGCATCACGAGAGCGAGAGCGACGGTCGCCTGGGGCGCGTCCTCGGCTGGTTGCCGTCCTGGTAGCCCCGAAAGTTTTTCCATCCGGGCGTGGAGTCCGTCGACCGACGCACGAGCGTTCGCCCTCTCATGTCCCGACGCACCTCGCTCCTGGTTCGGGCCGTCGGTCGCGACCGTCGTCGTAGTGTCGTCGCCCTGCTGTTCGTCGCGGCGACCGCTGGGGTCGCGTACGCGGCCGCCGCGGTCGTCGCCCACGCCCCCGGCTTCGTGGGCGTCGTCGCCGCCGGAGCGATCGTCGCTGCAAGTCATGCCGCGTGGAACGACGGCGTCGCGACGAGTGTCCTCGCCGTCTTCGCGCCGGCGTGGGCGTGGCAGTACCACCACCTGACGCAGGCGGTCGTGTCGGGTTCGCCGGGGTTCGACGCGGTCGGGATTCCCGCGCTCGTCGCGGTCCCGGTCGGGTCGGGCGCGTACGTCCTGGGTCGCGTCGCGGCGACCGATGGCGACGCCGTCGGCACGGAGCTGGCGGTCGAGGTCCTCGTCGGGTCGGGGCCACGGGTCGCGACTCGGACCGTCGTCCTCGCTGCTTTCGGTTCCGTCGCAGGGGGCGCGCTCGCCCTCGTCGCTGGAGCGCTCTCGCTTGGATTCGGGCCGGTCGCGTCGACCGCACCACTCCTCGTCGTTCTCGCAGTCTGGTCGTCGTACCGCGGGAGCGGGCTCGTCCCGAGCTGGGTGCTCGTCGGCGTCCCGCTCGCAAGCGTCGGCGGTGCAACGTGGGTCGTCACCGGCGCACAGGGCGGGCTCTCCGGTGCAGTCGGCGGTGCCGTGTTCCCCGCCGCCGTCGTCGCCCTCGTCGCCGGCACCCTCGCGTTCGTGGTCGGCGAGGTGGCGAGACGCGTCGAGCGCGCTCGAACGAGCGCGACGTCGGCCTAGAGCGCTCGCCGAACCGCCTTCACGAGTGCGCTGTCGCCGACCGCGAAGTCGAAGCGGTCCGTTTTGAGCAGTCCGACGCCGAGTGCGGCGGCGATGGCGACGGGAATCCAGTTGCCGTAGAGGGCGTTGATGCCGCCCCAGAGGAGGACGAAGGAGACGAGGTCGTCGAGCATGAACTCGCAGTCTCTGAGCCGAGCTTTGAGGCCGGCGCGGTCGAAGCCCTGGTCGAACGCGACGACGGCGACGGTCGCGGAGAGGATCCACCCGCGGTAGTTCGACCAGGGGACGTCGTAGTAGCCGCAGGCGTCGGTGAGGGCGCACTCGTACGCCCAGAAGCGGACGCTGGTCGCGCCGGGGTCGAGGACGAGGTCGGTGGCGAGGACGGCGGCGATGGTCGCGCCGAGCCTGATCGCGGTGTCGTCGGCGCGGTCGCCCAGCAGGAGGAGCGTGAGGAGGTACGCGTTCAGGACGAGCGGGAAGAAGAACACGGGGAGGGCGACCGGGATGGTGTCGGCGAGCATCGGGCCGAGCGGGACGGTGTACTCGAACGCGCCGTAGGGCCAGCCGGTGGTCGCGCCGACGTACTCGATGCCGTAGGCGTACGCGGTGAGTGCGGCGAGTGCGAGCGTTGCTTTGCGGTCGACCAGCGACGCGACGCCGGCGACGAGCGGCAGTCGCATCACGAGAACGCCGAACAGGACGAAGAAGGGGTTGTACGCGAGAACGGAGAGGGGGTCGGGGTACCAGCCTTCGGCGCTCGCGACGAGGGAGACGGCGCCGACGATGGGGAAGACGACCGCGATGGTGAAGCGGTGCTCGCGGACGAGAGCGTCCAGGCGGGCCTGCACGCGGTCGCGCCGAGAGGACCGCGTCGCCTCTGCGATCGACGTCCCGGGAGCGGGCTCCTCAGCCATGGGTGAGCCTCCAGAGGGCGGCGAGCGTGAGGAGGGTTCCGACCACGGTATTCAGGAAGGGAAACCACCAGTACGCGCGGTCGACCGCGACCGACGACCCGGCGACGCCGGCGACGAAGACGGGGTAGACGCCCAGCAGTGCGCCCAGTCGGTAGTCGACGAACCCGAACGCGAGCGCGGCGGCGGTCCAGACCGCGAAGCAGTACGCGTACGTCCGAGGTTCCCCGAGCGCGGTTGCGGTGGTGTCGATGCCCGCCGCGCGGTCGGGTTCGATGTCGGGGATGGCGGAGAACGTGTGCATCGCCATCGTCCACAGCCACGCACCCGCGAGCGCCGCGAGCGGTGGGTGTTCGCCGGCGACGGCGGCGTACGCGGCCGCACCCGGGAGGACGTAGAGGCCGTTGGAGAGCGAGTCGAGGAACGGCGTCGTCTTGAACCGGAGCGGCGGGGCGCTGTACTCGGTCGCGAGCAGTGCGTACGCGGCGAGGTACGGCCACGCGAGCGTCGGCGCGAGCACGACGACGGGCACGAGGAGGAGGCCGCTTGCGGCGACGACCGCGACCACCCACGCGTCCCCCGAGAACCGCGCCTCGCGCCCCTCCTTCTTCGGGTTCTCCGCGTCGACGTCCCGGTCGAACACGTCGTTGATCCCGTAGAGGTAGACGTTCGCCGGGAGCAGGAAGTACGCGAACAGGACGAGCGGAACGGTCCCGAACAGCGCGGGGACGTCCCCGGCCGCGTACGCGACGCCGACGACGACCGGTCCCGCGAGGTAGAACCAGAACCGCGGCCGGGAGAGCGTCAGGAGGTACGCCAGCCCCTCGAAGAGGGCGTTCGCCGTCGAGTCGCGGGTTCGCTCTGCGGTCATCGGTCGTGAGTGTGTGTTCCGGTCATCCGTCGTAGCTGTGTGTTCCGGTCATCCGTCGTAGCTGTGTGTTCCGGTCATCCGTCGTGAGTGTGTGCGGTGGGCATCCGTCTACCAGTTCCGTCTACGGCCAACCCGGGTGTGCTGGCATCGTCACGCCTTCGTCCTCGAGTACGACCTCGGCGGTCAACTCGCCGCTGATGAGGCACATCGGGACGCCGATACCGGGCGTGGTGTACGACCCCGTGTAGTAGAGGCCGTCGACGGTCTCCGAACGGTGCGGTGGCCGGAACAACGCGGTCTGCTTGAGGGTGTGTGCGAGCCCGAGCGCCGAGCCCTCGTAGGCGTTGTAGCGCGCCGCGAAGTCCGATATCGTGAACGTCTCCTCGACGACGAGGCGGTCGCGGAGGTCGACGCCCGTGTTCTCGGCGACGTCATCGAGGACGAGGTCGCGGTAGTACTCGCGGGTCTCCGCGTCGTCGTGGAGTCCCGGCGCGACGGGGACGAGCGCGAACAGGTTCGAGTGGCCCTCGGGTGCGACGGAGTCGTCGGTCTCGCTCGGCACGCACAGGTAGTACGCGGGGTCGTCCGGCCACGCTGGGTCCTCGAAGATCTGGTCGAAGTGCTCGGTCCAGTCGGTGGGGAGGACGAGCGTGTGATGTTCGAGTTCCTCGACGTCGCCCTCGACGCCCATGTACATGAGGAACGCGGAGGGCGCGTACGTCCGGGAGTCCCAGTAGTCCGCGTCGTACGCGCGCTTGCCCTCGTCGAGGAGGTCCAGTTCGGTGTGCGCGTAGTCGGCGTCGCTCACGACGAGGTCCGGGAAGAACGTCTCGTCGACCTCGGTCGTGACCTTGAACCCGCCGCGGCGACCCATGATCTCGTCGACGGGCGTGTCAGTGACGTAGTCGACGCCGAGTTCGCGCCCGAGTTCGGCCATGCCGTCGACGACGCCGCCCATGCCGTTCTCGGGGTACCAGACGCCGAGGTTGAAGTCGACGTGACTCATGAGGTTGTAGAGCGCGGGCGTGTTGTTCGGGGACCCGCCGAGGAACACGAGCGTGTACTGCATGATCTGCTGGAGCTTCGGGTGGTCGAAGTACTTCTCGACGTGATCCTGCATCGACCCCAGGAGCGTCAGTCCACGCGCTTGCTTCGCGACGTCGCTATCGAGGTAATCCCGGAGGCTCGTGCGGTCCTCGTACACGAAGTGCTCCATCCCGACCTCGTAGTTCTCCTCGCTCTGCTCGAGGTAGCGCTCCAGGGCCTCGCCCGCACCGTCCTCGTAGGACTCGAAGACGTCCTTGGACCGTTCGAGGTCGGGCGTGATGTCGACGCGGTCGCCGTCCTTGAAGAAGATTCGGTAGTGCGGGTCGAGGTGCGTGAGCCCGTAGTACTCGGTCGGTTCCCGATCGAAGTACCCGAAGAACCGCTCGAAGACGTCGGGCATCAGGTACCACGACGGCCCCATGTCGAACCGGAAGCCGTCGCGTTCGAGGACGGAGGCGCGACCGCCGAGGCCGTCGTTCTTCTCGACGACGGTGACGTCCGCACCGGCGTCGGCGAGGTAGCACGCCGTGGACAGGCCACCGAAGCCGGCACCGACGACGAGAACCGACGAGTCGGAGATACCATTCATGTGCGACACTTACGGCGAGACCACCATAAAGAACCGCCACGACCAGTGCGTGGTCGAGGGTCGATTCGACCCGGCGAGTGCTCTCGACCCGGCGAGTGCTCTCGACCCGGCGAGTGCTCTCGACCCGGCGAGTGCTCTCGACCCGGCGAGTGCTCTCGACCCGGCGGTCACGACTCAGCGCGGCGCGGGCCGTTCGACGACGGTGTCGTCTGCGCCGTCTGAATCGCCGCTGTCGGTACCGTCGCCACCGGCGTCGTCGCCAGATTCGGCAGCGGTCAGTGGTGTGGACGCCGTCGATTCCTCGTCGCCGCCGCCCGTCCGGAACTCGAAGCGGGCGCCGCCGTCGGTGCCGTCGGTGAGCGCGAGGTCCCAATCGTAGGTATCGGCGATCTCGGCGACGATGGCGAGTCCGAGACCGGTGCCGTCGGCGTTCGAGTATCCGCGCTCGAACACGCTCTCGCGGTCGGCCGGTGGGATGCCGGGGCCGTCGTCCTCGATGGCGAACCCGACGTCGTCGTCGAGACAGGTGACGTGGACCTCGGCGTCGGGGCCGGCGTGCTCGTTGCTGTTCCGGAAGACGTTCTCGAACACCTGCCGGAGGTCGTTTCGTTCCACCGCGACCGTGCAGTCGACGTCGACGACGACGTTGCAGCCCTCGGCGTCGACGGTTTCGAGCGCGTCGGTGGCGACGCCGGCGACGTCGACGGGTCTGGTGGCCTCGGGATCGCGTTCCATGCGAGCGAGCGCGAGCACTTGCTCGACGAGTGCGTCGATGCGGTCGTGGCACGCCTGGACGTCGTCGAGGTGGTCGACGTTCCCGGTCTCCGCGGCGAGTTCGACGTAGCCGCGTGCGACCGCGAGCGGGTTCCGGAGGTCGTGACTGATGATGCTCGCGAACTCGTCGAGGCGCTGGTTCTGGACGCGCAGTTCCTCGTTCGCCGCCTTGAGTTGGTGGGCTTGCTCTCGCTGGCGACCGTAGTGGTGGGCGGTGACGACGCCGAAGGCGAGACCGATGCTCGCGGTGCCGTACGTGAGGTAGAAGGATTCGGCGCTGGCGAGGAGGGCGTGGTCGTGGTCGACGACCGCGTAGAACCACGTGACGAGGACGACGTAGCCGAGCATGGCAGCGATCCCGCCGCCGGTGACGAACCTGACGTGCCGGGGTGTTTCGCGGCCGGTGAGCTGGACCCCGAACGCGACGACGAACAGGAAGATGCCCAGTGGAAGGCCTGTAACGGCGAGCAGGCGGAGGACGGACTCGTCGCTCGCGACCCCGTACGCGGCGAGCCCGAGGACGCCCGTCGTCCCGGCAGCGACGATGCCGTACTGCCAGCTACCGGCTACCTCCCCCCGTGTCACGGACACCAATTGGATACATGTCGACATATGAACGTGGCATGATATCACATGGTCTCGTCGGACGTCGAACGGCGTCTGACCGGCGTTCTCCGACCGGTGGTTTCGTGCATCCATAGCGCCTACCGTGGGTATGGACGGGAAGACGGTCGTTGTGACTGGTGCGACGAGCGGTATCGGGCGAGCGGTCGCGACGGCGTTCGCGGCGGCGGACGCGACGGTCGCGGTCTGCGGGCGCGACGCGTCGGCGATCGACGACCTCGTCGAGGAACTCGAGGCCGCCGGCGACGGTGCCGCGACGGGACTGCGTGCGGACGTCCGCGACGAGTTCGACGTGGAACGACTCGTGGAGGCGGCCTCGCGCGTCGGGGACGGCATCGACGTCGTCGTCGCGAACGCGGGCGTCTACCACGCGGACCCCGGCGAGGAACCGATCGCGGAGTCGTCGTACGCGGCGTTCGACGACGAGTTCCGGACGAACGTCCGAGGGGTGTTCGCGACGTTCAAGGAGGCGCTTCCCCACCTGAACGAAGGTGCACGCCTCATCGTCCCGACGGGTTCGGTCGCGCGCGACGCGAAGCCAGGACTGGGCGGGTACGCACCGTCGAAGGCGGGTGCGGAGGCGGTCGCCCGCCAGTTCGCCGCCGACACCGAGTACGTCGTCGGGTGCGTCGACCCGGGGAAGGTCGAGACCGACCTCTCCGGACCGGGTGGTCGAGCACCCGGTGACGTCGCGGCGATGTTCGCGTGGGCGGCGGCGGACTGCGACGCGGACGCGCTCGACGGCGCGGTCGTCGGCCTGGCGGACTGGAAGAAAGCGACGCGCTGAGGGGGTGACCTCCGGCGTCCCCGCTATCGATGGTGTTATTAACACGGAGGTTAGTTTTGTTAACAAGAATGGGTACTACCGAATCCACCCGGTTCACCACGCTCCGGGGACTCCCGACCGTCGGCGTCACCGCCGTCCTCGCGCTCGTCGCCTTCACCGCATGGGCGATGACGGCCGCCGCCGACGGCAACGAGGACATCCTCAAGGTCGTCGGCATCGCCTGGATCGCGTTCGCCGCGATGACCGTCGCCATCCCCCTCGGCGCACGCGCCAGCCAGACCCACGCCCACGGGCTCGTATGGGCGTACGGCCTCGCCGCCGGCGCGATGGTCACCAGCGCCGCCGTCTTCATCCTCCCACAGGCCTTCGGCCTCCACCCGAAATGGGGTGGGTTCGGCGTCGCCGCCGGTATCGTCCTCGGGTTCGCCGCCCACACCGTCGGCCACCGCCTCACGCACGAAACCAGCTTCGACCACACCAGCCTCGAGATCACCGCACACGCCCTCGCCGCGGGCGCCATCATCGGCATCGTCTACGGGAACATGCCCGAACTCGGCGCGCTCCTCGGACTCGCCATCGTCTCCCACAAAGGCCCCGCCGGGTACGCCGCCGCACGCCGCCTCCGGAGCGACGACGGCGACCCCTGGATACTCCTCGTCCCCGCCGCCGGCGTCGGCCTCACCGCCATCCCCGCGTCCATCGTCGCCCTCCCCTCGAACGTGATCGTGAACGCGCTCGTGTTCGGATTCGCCGGCGGCGTCTTCCTCCACGTCGCCATGGACTTCTTCCCGACGTGCGAGATCGGCGGCGACGTCTACGACGTCGCGAACACCACCGACCACGCACACGAACTCCTCGACGAACTCCGCCTGCACGCCGTCGGCAGCACCATCGTCGGCGGCCTCGTCGTCTTCCTCGCGTGGTACGGACTCGCGACCTGAACTCGCACGCAAGAACCGTCGCCGACGCTCTCGTCCAAGAACTATAGCTCCCGGTCGCTCGCGGGGTCGTCGAGCTCCCAGAGCACCTCGGGGAGGAACGCGTCGAGGTGCTCGACGATCTTCCGCTCGGAGACGTTCATCCCCTCGCAGTGCTCCCACGCCGACTCGCGGACGTCGACGTGGATCTCGCCGTCCTCGACGCTCACGGAGAGCGGGTACACCGAGCATCGCGTCGGCTTCCAGTCGTGCTCGGCGTGGAGCTCGCAGAGGCCGTCGTCCCGGAGGAACACGCACGCCTCGCCGTCGTCGCCGACGTGCTCGTCGCGGTCCTTCGGCTCCTTCTTGAGGAAGTCCTCGCCCCTGAACTGCGTCGTGTTGTCCAGGCTCTCGCGTTCCGCGAGCGCGTAGAAGTCCTGCTCGTAGAGGAGGACGCCGTGCGTACAGCACCACGTGCACGAATCGACGCACTCGAAGGTCAACTCGGGGTCGAAGTCGACGACCGCCTCCCGCCCCGGATGCACCTCGACGCGAGTTCCCGTCATTCGAACGAACGCAGGTCGTGCGTGCGGAAGTGTCCTTTCCTTCCCGCACCAACCAAGCGACTTAGGGCGGGTTCCGTTGTAACTCGGGGACGTAGCGGACCATAGCGATCGACTTCGAGTCCAGTATGAATCCCGAGATAGTCAGTCGGTGTCGAGTCGACGACCAACTCCCGCACCGGGACGCGACCGTCCTCGTCGTCGACGACGACGAAGCGCTCGCGGACACGTTCGCGCTCTGGCTCGAAGACCTCGTGGACGTCCGCACCGCGTACGCCACCGACGACGCACTCGACGTCCTGGCGGACGCGACCGTCGACGTCGTGCTCCTCGACCGCCGGATGCCGACGATGTCCGGCGACGAACTGCTCGCCGTGCTCCGCGACCGCGGGGACGACCCTCGCGTCGCGATGGTGTCCGCCATCGAACCGATCGGCGACCTCCTCGAACTCCCGGTCGACGACTACCTCGTCAAGCCAGTCGACCGCGACGCGCTCGTGAGCACCGTCTCGAACCTCCTCTGGCGTGCCGGACAACCGCCTGCTGTCCGCGAGTACCTGGCGCTCGAAGCGAAACTCGCGACGCTCGAAGGCCGCACGGAGAGCCACGGATTCGACGACGCGGAGGCACTCGCGACGCTCCGGGACCACGCCGCGAGAGCCCGCGAGCGCGCACGGGCGGCGCTCGAACGCGACCACTCCGACGACGACCACACCGCGACCGACGCCACCTGACCCTAACCGTTTAGGACCGGCTGCTTTGTCCCCGACGACGAAACCAACTTGTGCCGGTCGAGGCGAACTCGTCGTCTCGACACCCCACCACCTGCCAACTCCCCCACTCGGACGGGCCACGACCCCACTCCCCCATCACCCATCGTCGTGCCCGCCCGTCCACGCTTTCCCTCTCCACGAGCACGTCCGAGTCTATGACGCTCTCGTTCGAACACCAGAACGCGCAGCGTTCTGGGGACGTCTGCAGGCGCGAGAGGCGGTCAAGACGGGAAAAGTGCAGGACTGCGTGCTTCCAGCCGGTAACTCGGTTGCCGGCAGGAAGGGCGATGGATTCAATAGAATCGTACCGCTCCTTCCCCTGTGGATCAAGATAGTACGAGCTATGGTAACCTACGACTGAACGTCGGTAACTATCTCCGCAAATCCATCATCACAGGAATCGTGATCGTTCTCCCCGTCCTCATAACAGCCGTCTTGTTCCTGTTCATCGTCAACTTCCTCTCACAGCTGTTGAACCCATTGGTCATCCCGATACAGGAAGGGACGGGAGACGCGTCGCCGCTCGTATCGAAACTGATAGCGATGGGTGTACTGTCCGCCATCATCCTTCTCGTCGGCGGGTTCACCGAATCTCGCGTCGGGGGTGACCGACTGAAACAAAGTCTGGACGCCCTCATGGCACAGATTCCCGGCATCCGATCTATCTACAGCCCGCTGGATCAGATCAGTACGATGTTGCTCGAAGGCGACACCCAGAACTTCCAGGACGTAGTCCTCGTGGAGTTCCCGAGCGATGGCTCGTACTCGATCGCATTCCAGACGTCTCACCCGCCCGAGATGATCGAACGGAAGACCGACGAGGAGGATATGATCACCGTCTTCCTGCCGATGGGTCCGAACCCATTCATGGGTGGATTCATCCTCCACATGTCCGAGGAAGAGGTCTATCGACTCGACCTCACCGTCGAGGAGGGGATCTCGTCGATCATCTCCTTCGGCGTGGCAGTCGAGATCGACGACCATCCGGACGACGTCCCCATCAACGTGGATGACGTGATAAAAGACGAGTGACGATCGAGTCCTCGTTCGATGCGTCGTCGAGGTAGCGACGACGGCGCTACCCCGTGTTCTTCATGCCGGCCGCGATCCCTTTGACGGTGAGTCGGAGCGTCTTCTCCTCGCTTTCCGTCCGATGGGTCTGGTCGAGGAGGTCGACCTGGAGCAGATGCAGGGGGTCGACGTAGGGGTTCCGGCGACTCAGGCTCTCGCCGAACCACTCGCGGTCGTAGACGGTGTCCCGTCCCGCTATTCTCTTCACGAGGTCGCACGCACGCTCGTACTCGTCCTCGAGGCGCGGGAAGAACCGTTCGCGGAGCTCGGGATCTGCGAGCGCCGCGTAGTGACTCGCGACGTCCATGTCGGTGCGTGCGAGCGCGACCGCCGCGTTGTCCAGGAGCGTCGAGAACACCGGCCACTCGTCGTACATCTCCTTGAGCGTCGCCATGTCACCGCCGCTCTCGAGGAAGTCGTCGAGTGCGGTCGCGAGCCCGTACCAGCCGGGGAGTACGCACCGCGACTGCGTCCACGAGAACACCCACGGAATCGCGCGGAGGTCCTCGACCTTGCGTTCCCCGGTCCGGGACGCCGGCCGCGACCCGAGGTTGAGGTCCTCGATGACCGTGATCGGCGTCGCCTGTTCGAAGTACGAGACGAACCCCTCCGACTCCAGGAGGTCGCGGTACTCGTCGCGAGCGACGTCCGCCATCGACGCCATCGCGTCCTCCCATCCGTCCAAGACCCGGGGTTCGGGCGTCTCGATGGCGCGCTTCCGGGAGCGCAACTGCGCGCTCAGGAGCTGTTCGAGCGACCGTTCCGCGATCTGGGGGTTCGCGTACCGTTCCGCGAGCACCTCGCCTTGCTCGGTGAACTTCACCATCCCCGAGATGGCGTCGTTCGGACGGGCGAGCAACGCCGCACCTATCGGGCCACCGCCCCGCGAGATGGAGCCGCCGCGGCCGTGGAACAGTCGGAGCGTGACGTCGTGGTCGGCACAGACCGACGCGATCCGGCGCTGGTTCTCGTGGAGCCGCCAGTTCGCCGCGAGGAACCCGTTCTCCTTGTTCGAGTCCGAGTACCCGAGCATCACCTCCTGCACGTCGTCGCGCGCGGACAGCGCCTGCGCGTACGCTTCGTTCTCGAAGAGCGTCCCCATCGTGTCCCGCGCGTTGTTCAGCGCGGATTCGGTCTCCAGGAGCGGAACGACGTCCAGGCCCGAGTCCGTCGGGAGCGACACGACGCCAGCCTGATCCGCGAGGAAGAGCACTTCGAGGACGTGACTCGGGGTCTCCGTCATCGAGATGGCGTACGTGTCGATGGCGTCCACGCCGAACTCGCGTTGCCAGTCCGCGAGCGCGTCGAACCGTTCGAGGACGCGAGCGGCGACGTCACCGAGGTCGTCGGTATCCGTCACGTCGACGACCTGCTGGTCCTGGAGGACGGCGTCCGTGAGGACGTCCACGCGCTCGTCTTCGTCCATCTCGGCGTAGTCGATGCCTTCGCGTGCGAGCACCTCCTCGAGCGCCTCCGTGTGGTTCTCGCGGTGGTCGCGTACGTCCAGGCCGGCGAGCGTGAACCCGAACGTCTCGACCTCGCGCCGAACCGGCTTGACGTGCGCGTCGACGACGGAGCCCGCACCGTTCGCGCGCAGACTGTCCGCGAGCGCGTCGAGGTCTTCGACGAGTTCGCTCGCGTCCGCGTACCCGCCGGGGCGGACGTCGCCGACGCGCTCGACGCGTTCCCGCATCAACTTGAGCTTCTGCCGGTAGGGTTCGCCCGGATACCGCTCCTCGGTCTCCGCGGCGACGCCCGGCATGCGTTCGCGGTCCGCCTCGAGGCTCTCCTCGAACGCGTCCGTCGGCGGGCATCGCTCGCTGTCCTGGCTCGCCACACCGGAGAGCGACTTCAGTCGCGTCCGGTACCGTTCCATGGCGACCCGGCGTTGCCGGGTGAGCGTTCGCTCCGTCACGTCGGGCGTGACGAAGGGGTTGCCGTCGCGGTCGCTCCCCGCCCACGACCGGAACTCGAGGAGCTTCGGGACGTCGAAGTCCTCGACGATCTCGTCGTCGAGTTCGCGCTCGAGCGTATCGTAGACGTCGCCGACGACGTCGAACAACGTGTTCTGGAGGTACCACTGGACGTTGCGTGCTTCGTCGTCCGGCGTCGGTGGGTCCTCTCGGACCTGCGGGGTCTGCCAGAGCGACGTCACTTCGGCGTCGATGCCGCGCCAGATCCGGTCGTTCTCGAGGTTCGTGAGCGAGCGCTCGTCGAGGCTCTGGACGTGCCCGGCGATCGTCCGGAGTTTCGCCTTCACGGTCTTCCGGCGAGCCTCCGTCGGGTGTGCGGTGAACGTCGGTTCGACGAGGACGTCCGCGAGCACTTGCTCGACGACGTCGACGTCGGCGTCGCCGAGTTCCGCCGCGGCCGCGGGGAGCGAGTCCTCGAGTTCGTCGGTTTGACGCTCCCGTCGGACGGTTCGGACGCGTTCGCGTTCCTCAGCGAGGTTCACGAGTTCGAAGTACGTCGTGAACGCACGGGCGACGCTACTGGCGCGCTCCGGGTCGAGCGACGCGATGAGTTCCACGAGGGCGTCACGGGAGTCGATGTCGCCGCGTCGGTACGCGATCGAACGCTCTCGGACGTCTTCGACGGTCTCGAACGCCGCGGTCGACGTCTGCGATTCGAGGACGTCGCCCAGGAGGTCGCCGAGTTCGCGGACGTCCTGCCGGACGTCCCTGTCGTGCAATGCCATGGCGCATCGAATGGTCCCGAAACGTTTCAAACTCCGCCTCTTCGGGAAAAATTGCCACTCGCTTTGTAGTAATTATTGATATCCGATGGTGGTCGCCCTCGGCTCAATTGTACCCACGCCACTTGTGCCCGCACTCGGTGCACTTGAAGAACCGCGTCGGTGGTTCGTCGGCGCTCGCGGTCTGCTGGACGTAGTACCAGGCTTTCTCGGTGCCGCATTCGTCGCACCTGACGTCGGTCGCGGTGGGTTTCCCCTCGAAGTCGGCGTTCTCTTCGGTCTCGATGACCTCGGCGTCGGTCTGTGCGTCCGTGGAGACGTACTCGCTCTCGTCGTCGCCTCTCGATTCGGTCGTGCCACAGTTCCCGCACACCCACTCGTCGTCCTCGGTCTTCATCATCGAACCGCACTCGTCGCAGAATTGCATGGTACGTCGAACTAGACACGCCGTGGCCTGTAACGTCTTCGAGACGACCGGTCCCGGTTCACTCATAGTGATTATTGCGGTGGTTTTCGGCAGAGGCATCGAAAACCAGACTGCACCAGCCCTAACGGACGGATCCTCTCAGTACTCAGCGGTAAAGACTCGCAATAATCACTATCAGTCGGTGAGCTCGCTCTCGGCGGCGGTGGCGTCCTCGAGCCGTTCGTCCTCGAGGACGATCGGGCAGTCCGCGACTTCGAACGTCTCCATGTCGAGCTGTTCGATGATGTCCGTGCCCTCGTGCGCGCAACCGACGTCCGGCGGCGTCGAGAAGTGCGGGCACCGCTGGCAGTACTTGTGCTTGTTCACCTCTCGAACCTGTCGGTCGCCACGTGGACCGACTCCGGGTTCGTCGGCGCGGACCTGCTCCCAGAGCGCCTCCGAGTCGACCTCGCCGACCTCGACCTCGTCGAACAGCTCGTCGTCGGCTTCGGTCTTGCGCTGTCGGCGTTCGTCGACGCCCGCCGCGAGGTCGCCAAGCGGCCCACTCCGAGACTCCTCCGCGGGATTCAGCGCGGGCGGGTCGTCCGCGTCGGCACCGCCAGCGTCGCCGTCCGTCGCGTCCGCGGATTCGTCCGGGAACGCCGCCGATGAACGGTCGGGTTCGTCGACGACGCGGTCGCGGAGGTCGCCCAGCGGTCCCGGGCTCTCCGGACGCGACCCGTCACCGGCGTCCTCGCCAGCGGTCGCGTCCTCGCCAGCGGTCGCGTCCTCGCCAGGAGAGTCGTCGTCGGCGTCGACGTCCTCGCGGGGGCGGTCCTCGTCGTCCGTCATTCCTCGCTATCCTCCACGTGCTCGACGAGTTCCTCGGCGAGGTCGTCGTCGAGGTCGTCGGCGCGCCCCTCCGGGAGTGCCGGGGGCTCTCCAGTCACGAGCTGGTTCGAGGAGAACAGCCCCGAGCGCTTCTCGACGTCGTTGAACGTGCTCGCGCACTGCGGGCACTCGGGTGCAGTGAGTAACGCGATCGTGACCTCGGCGTCGCACGTGTCGCACTTCGCCGCCTCGACGCCCTCGCGGTTCGCGGCGAGCTGGAGCGCCTCGGTCTCCGCCCGCCGGGCCTCCCGTGCACTCAGCCGCTTCAGTTCCGCTCGCACGTCGACGAGGACGCGCGCGAGCGTCCCGGTCTTCCCCTCCAGGTCGTCCGTCGTCTCCGTGAGGTACTCGAGGACGTCCTCGAAGTTCTCGAACCCCGAATCCAGGTCGTCCTCGACGTCGGCGACGGACTCGGAGAGCGCCGTGACGTCGTTCTCGACCGCGTCCAGTCGCTCCCCGAGGGCGGGGTGGTCGTGGTCGCTCGCCGCTTTCGAATCCGCCTCCCGTTTCACCTGGACGACGCGCTTCCGGATGTCGTCGAGTTGCTCGTCGATCTCGTCGCGGTGCTCGTCGAGTGCGTCATCGAGCACCGCGGTCGACTCCAGTGCGTTCACGTCCTCTTGCGAGGCGTACGCGTCCATGTCGGCTTCCGTGACGACCGTCTCACCGGTTTCGTCCTCGGTTATCGACCGGTACGCCGCGACGAGTTCCCGCAGGACGTCCTCGCGAGAGCGGTCGGTGTCGGTGGCTTGCTGGTCGAGCCACTCTTCGAGGTCCGGCGGGAGACGTACCGAGACGTCGACGTGCTCCTCGCTCGCCATTCGCTCGGTTTTCGGCCTTTACTCTCTTAAGGGTTGTTGCAATTTCGACGAGTGTGGCGAGCGATTCCGCCGCCGGCACCGGGGACGACCGTCTCGGCGTCGCAGACGGTCGGTTAGCGGATCTTGCGGACGTCGCTGATGTCGAACCCGGAGTCGCTGATGTCGGTCTCGAACTGGACGATGTTCTCGGCTTCGAGCCGGGAGAGTACGCCCCGGAACTGCTTGACGACGAGGGTGCGTGCGCGCTCGGACCCGCCGGATTCCCACTCGAAGAGGAGGGAGCCGTCCGTGGAGTCCATGAGGTGCCCGAGTTGCTGGTCGGTGAGGGCTTCGGCGTTGACGAGCAGGAGGATGAGGCCACCCCATTCGTAGCTCGCTTTCTTCAATCCCTTCATCAGGAGGGTGATGTCGCTCCAGTCCATGTCGTCGCCGGCGGCGGAGATGAGGTCGGTGACGGAGTCGAGGACGACGAGACTCCCGCTCGCGTGCTCGTTCATGTACTCGCCGACGGCGTCGAGCGTGCCGCGGCGACTGTGCCGGTCGCCGAGTTCGGTTATTTTTCGCGTTCGCCCGGTGTACCACTCGCGCGGGACTTGCGAGAGTTCGAAGTACTCCGTCGAGAAGTCAGCGAAGTCGATGGCGTCGATTGCGGGGTCGACGATGTCGTCGTCCATCGCGTATCCCATCTCCCGGACGATCGCGTCCTGCTCTTCGGTGAAGGAGATGTAGTGGATGTCCTCGGGGACGGCGGCGTTCCCGTGGACGTTCCCGTAGTAGAGGTCGAATAGCTCCGCGTCGGCGTGTGCGAGCGCGTTCATCGCCACCGACGTGTACACGAACTCGCGAGCACCCGCGCCGACCTCGCCCGCGAGCAAGACGACGCTCCCCGGCGGTGCGCCACCGTCGATCATCGAATCCAGCCGCGAGATTCCGAAGGGGAGCCGCTCCATGCCCGTACCGTCGGGAGCGTCGGGTTTCTGTCTTACGGGCGTCCTGACTACACGAACGAACCGCGACTGCGATATCGCTCTCTGGGATGTTGCTCTCACGAGCGTACTGACCGTGCAAGTCGGATCTCCGCGAATGCGGCGTCTCAGGAACGGACTCCCGTAACGAGCGTTCTCGGGCAGTTCGCAGGCCTCACTCGCAGTTGCCAGGAAATCGGTAGAGACGGCTGACTCGCGTACCGGTCGTCTCGTTGAAATATCTCTCGTCTGTTACGAGATGATGCTCGTCCGCTGGGTCACGGGGTCGACGTAGACCAGATACGAGTCGCCGTCGCCCTCGGCGTCGACGACCCACACGCTCACCTGTCGCTCGGCTCCCGAGACGGCCGCATCGATTCCGTCTCGCTCGAGGGCGTCACGAGCGATGTCCATCGCCTCGTCCTTCTCTTCGACAGTCACGTCCGTCTCCGGGAGCCTGACGGTCATGACGGGGCAGCGGGCCTGACGCACCACGTTTTCGGCGACGCTCCCGATGAGCCGCCGCTTGACGCCAGAGCGGCCGTGAGTCCCGGAGACGATCAGGTCGGCGTCAATTTCGTCGGCGTAGTCTACGATCCCCTCCGCGGGGTTGCCGGTCTCGATGGCCGTCACGACGTCGACGCCGTGATGGCGAGCCATCCCTGCAACGCGTTCGACTGCGTCCCTGCCGCGGTCTTCAAACTCCTCTTCGTCCTCGAAGCCGGCGATGAGCGCCTGCACGGTCTCGTCGACGATGTGGAGGACGTGAATCGTCGCACCGTACGTCTCCGCCAGGTCGATCGCTTGCAGGGCCACGTGGGCCGAGCCGACGCTACCATCCGTCGGGACGACAATCCGGTCGTACATAGCCGTGCCAACGGTCGCAACCCATATGAAAGGCCCCTCCCGTTACTCGGCGCGTGCACCGTCGTTGTCGGGTTCGACGGCGAGCGCGTGGCCGTCGACGTCGGCGGCGTCGAGAGCGGCGTCGGCGGCTGTGAGGGCGTCGTCGGTGCGTGATTCGTGGGTGAGCGCGTAGACGGCTGGGCCCCAGGAGGATTGGCCGACGCCGCCGACGCTGTCGGCGTGCGTGAGCGACTGTACGATCTCGCCGACGGGTGGACGGAAGACGCCGCCCTGTTCGTCGGCGTACCAGGCGCCGTTGCGGCGGCCGAGTTCGGCGACTCCGTCGGCGAACCGGGCGCGGTTGCCGGTTGCGGCGGCGGGGAGGATGGTTCGGGTGAGGGTGCCGGCGACGCTGTCGGCGACGTCGGGGTCGGCGCGTTCGACGACGCTCCGCATGCTCTCCGTCTCCTCGGTGCCGCTCCGGCCGGTGTCGGCGTCGGGGAGGACGAGGAGGAATCGCCAGTCTTCGGGGAGGTCGTGGCGGGCGACGACGGGCGGGGTCCGCCAGTCGCCGCGGGCGGGTTCGTCGGTGGTGAACCGGACCGTGGGGTGGCCGGCGTCGACGACGAACCCGCCGGCTTCGAACGTGGCGACGCCGACGCCGCTTCGGCCGCCGCGGCCGAGCGCTGGCGCGTGCTCGCGAGGCGTCGAATGGGCGTCGTTGGCGCGGGCGACGGCGTCGTACGTCGCGAGCGCGAGCTGGGTGCCGCTCCCGAGGCCGACGTGACGCGGGAGCGACCGGTCGATGGTGACGGTAGCGCCGGGGACGTCGAGGAGCTCGGTCGCGTGAGTGGCGTACTGGCGGGTGGCGGCGACGTCCGCGCGTTCGTCGCCGCCGACCGCGGGTGTGGCGTCGTCGCTCGCGCGCACCGTCACGTCGCTCGCGGGTTCGGCGCGAACCGCGACGCGGGGTTCGGCGAGGCCGACGCCGACGCCACCGTAGAGGCGGTCGTGCGCGAGCGAGAGGTTCTGGAAACCGAAGTGCAGGCGCGCACCCGCCGAGACCCTGACCATGCCCCCGAGAGGGGTCGGGGACGGCAATGCGTTTCGGCGGGGGCAACGACGGCCGGTGACGGAACCCGAACGCGTTCGCCCGAAACCGAAGGCGGCAGCAACGTCTGTCGTGGTGAAGTAACTTAAGAGCGCTCGCGGTCTCGTCCACGTATGAGCGAGCACGACAAGCCCGAGGACCTCCGGTCGCGAGAGGTCACCGAGGGCACAGAGCGAGCGCCCCACCGGGCGATGTTCCGCGCGATGGGATTCGACGACGACGACCTCGCCGCGCCGATGGTCGGCGTCGCCAACCCAGCCGCGGACGTCACGCCCTGTAACGTCCACCTGGACGACGTCGCCGACGCCGCGATTGACGGTGTCGACGAGAGCGACGGCATGCCGATCGAGTTCGGCACCATCACGATCAGCGACGCCATCTCGATGGGGACGGAAGGCATGAAGGCCTCCCTCATCTCGCGGGAGGTCATCGCGGACAGCGTCGAACTGGTCGCGTTCGGCGAACGCGTCGACGCGCTCGTCACCGTCGCCGGTTGCGACAAGAATTTACCGGGCATGCTCATGGCGAGCATCCGCACCGACCTCCCGAGCGTCTTCCTCTACGGCGGCTCGATCATGCCCGGCGAACACGACGGTCGCGAGGTCACCATCCAGAACGTCTTCGAAGGCGTCGGCGCCGTCGCCGAAGGCACGATGAGCGAGGACGAACTCGACGAGATGGAGCGCACCGCGTGCCCGGGCGCGGGCTCCTGCGGCGGGATGTTCACCGCGAACACGATGGCCTCTATCAGCGAAGCGCTCGGGATGGCGCCGCTCGGGTCCGCGAGCGCCCCCGCGGAATCCGACGCGCGCTACGACGTCGCCGAACGCGCCGGCGAACTCGCGCTCGACGCCGTCAACGCCGACCGCCGGCCCTCGGACATCCTTACGCGCGAGTCGTTCGAGAACGCGATCGCGCTCCAGGTCGCCATCGGCGGCTCCACGAACGCCGTCCTCCACCTGCTCGCGCTCGCCGCCGAAGCCGGCATCGACCTCGACATCGACGACTTCGACGACATCTCCAAGCGGACGCCGAAGATCGCGAACCTCCAGCCCGGGGGCACCCGCGTCATGAACGACCTCCACGAACTCGGCGGCGTCCCCGTCGTCCTCCGGCGACTCCACGACGCCGGGCTCATCCACGGCGACGCCGACACCATCACCGGCCGCACGCTCGCCGAGGAACTCGAACACCTCGAAGCCGAGGGCGGCCTTCCGAGTCGCGAGGCCGTCGAGGCGGCCGACGCGGACTTCCTCTACCCCGTCGCCGACCCCTACCAGGAAGAGGGTGCGATCCGCATCCTCCGGGGGAACCTCGCGCCCGACGGGAGCGTGCTCAAGGTCACGGGCGACGACGCCTTCCACCACGAAGGCCCCGCTCGCGTCTTCGAGAACGAGGAGGACGCCATGCGGTACGTCCAGGAGGGCGGTATCGAGAGCGGCGACGTCATCGTCATCCGGAACGAAGGCCCCCAGGGCGGCCCCGGGATGCGGGAGATGCTCGGCGTCACCGCCGCCGTCGTCGGCGCCGGCCACGAGGACGACGTCGCGCTCCTGACCGACGGCCGATTCTCCGGCGGCACGCGCGGTCCGATGATCGGGCACGTCGCGCCCGAGTCGTACGTCGGCGGCCCCATCGGTGCCATCGAGGACGGCGACGAGATCACGGTCGACGTCCCGAGTCGCGAACTCAGCGTCGACCTGAGCGACTCCCAGATATCGTCCCGCCTCGACGCCCGCGACGACCCCGAGCCCGCGTACACCTCGGGCGTCCTCGCGAAGTATGGCCGCGACATGGGGACCGCCGCGAACGGCGCGGTGACGAACCCGGCCGCGAAACGCGACGACTGAAACGGCACCCACTCGTTTCTCGCAGCCGTCCGCGATTCCGGGGAGGCTAAACCCACGGAGTTCGAAGGTCGGGCAATGAGCGCGACGGGGGACTGGCGCGAGCGCATCGACGACGTGGACGCACGCCTCATCGACGGGTTCCAGAGCGACTTCCCCGTCGAAGAACGGCCGTTCGAGCGCGTCGCGGACGCCATCGGCACCACCGAATCGGACGCGTTCGAGCGCGTGACGCGACTGCTCGACGACGGCGTATTCCGGCGGTTCGGCCCCGTCCTGAACCCGCCAGTTATCGGGTCGTCGACGCTCGCCGCCCTCAGCGCGCCCGACGACGAGTTCGACGAGATCGCGGACGTCGTGAACGCCTACCAGCAGGTGAACCACAACTATCGTCGCGACCACGAGTGGAACATGTGGTTCGTCGTCACCGCCGGGTCGCGCGAGCGACGCGACGAGATCGTCGCCGAGATCGAGGCACGTACCGGGTGCGACGTGCTCGACCTCCCGATGCTGACGGACTACTACATCGACCTGGAGTTCCCCGTCGTGAACCAGGACCGGTTCGCCAGGGAGACGCTCGCGTCTCCGGACGAGCGAGCGGCGGAGCCGCGGGCCGGGCAGGCGAGCGGCGCGAGCCTGCCGGACGAGCGAGCGGCGGAGCCGCGAGCCAGGGAAAGCCTCGAATCCACCGAGGTGTCCGCGACGCGCATCAGCGAATCCGCGACCGGCGACCTGTCCGCGTTCGACGCCGACCTCCTGCTCGCCATCCAGGACGGCTTTCCCGTCTCGACGACGCCGTACCGCGACCTCGCAACCGAACTGAACGCCGACGTCGACGACGTCCTCGACGCCGTCGACGCGCTCCGCGAGAACAACTGCATCAAGCGCATCGGACTGGTCGTCAACCACGTCGTCACCGGGTTCCGGAACAACTGCATGGTCGTCTGGTCGGTCCCCGACGACGAACTGGACGCGCGCGGCGAGGACGTCGGCGCGCTCCCCTACGTCACGCTCTGCTATCATCGCCCGCGCAGACCCGACATGGACTGGGAGTACAACCTCTTCACGATGATCCACGGCCGGGACGCGGACGTCGTCGACGAGAAGATCGACGAACTCGCCACCGACCACCTTCCCTTCGAGCACGAACGCCTCTACTCCACGGAGACGCTGAAGCAGACCGGCGCGCAGTACGAAGCGCTGATGGACTGACTGAGAGAAGACGACTGCAGAGCGTTACTTGCGGGCGGTGACGACGATCATCGGTCCGAGGAACAGGAGCCCGATGCCGAGGAACTTGTAGTGCACGGGCGCCATCGACGCCGGCGTCAGGACGAAGATCGCGCCGAACGTGACGAGTAGCAGTCCGAGAGCTTTCAGGGACTTCAACGGCAGCGTGCCGAGGACGGAGACGATCAGTAGCGCGAACAGCGCTTGCCCCACGTTGTACTGGAGTAGGAAATTGTCGACGATTTGGAGCGCGAAGTCCACCATCTCTTGTTCGTAACTCGCGACGAGTTGGTCTTTAACGTAACGATACGCTGGTCCAGGTCGACGGACGCCGCTCGTTCACGACGCGGGTCCTCACGGCGTCGGGCCCGTGAGTTCGAGCGGGCGAATCCAGCGATGCCAGAACAGTGCGACGATGGCGGTGAACCCCCACGTCCACACGAGCGTCCCGAGGAGCGAGTAGCCCGCCGCTGTGAGGGCGTACTTGAGGAGGCCGGGGACGACGATGCCCGCGAAGACCGTCAGTCCGACCTGCACGCGTTCGTCGGCGAGACCGCTGGCCATACCTGGACGTTGGACGGCGGCGTGGTGAACCCATCGGTCTCTGTCGACGGGTTCGGGATGAGAACGTGCGAGAAAGACGTCGCCTCGGCCAAAGGAGATCGCCTCGGCCAAAGGGGATGGACGCACGGTGTTCTCGAACCATGGAGCGTGTGCGTGCGTCCATCGAAGGTTATGTCGTCAATCGTCTAAATCCCTTCGGGGAACTGCACGAACCATGCACGATCATGGTCTCCACGGTCGGTCCGGGTGCCCTCCGTGGGTCGGGGGGGACCGTCAGCGAGCCGTCGAGCCCTCAGCGAGTCGGGAGGGCGTCGGCGAGCATCTCGACCGGCGTCGGTGGATACCCGTCGGCGTCCTCGCGGTTCGCGAGTTGCGTGCGGCACGACGCGCCGGGTGCGACCACGCCGTCGGCGTCGCTCGCGTCGACCTGGTCGTAGAGGATGCCCGCGATGGCCGAACTCATCGCCTCGTGCTCGCGCTCGTACCCGAAGCTCCCAGCCATCCCACAGCACCCCGAGTCGAGCGCGTCGACGCGGTAGCCCGCGCGTCGGAGGACGCCGACGGCGTGATGGTCCTTCTTCGTCGCCTGCTGGTGGCAGTGCCCGTGGTACGCGACGTGCTCGTCGGGCGCGATCCAGTCGACGCCGTCGTCGAGCCCGAACGCGTCCAGGTACTCGCAGACGCCGTACGTCGCCGAACTCACCGCATCGAGCGCCTCGGCGCTCACGTCGGCGTCGACGTCGCCGCCGAGGAGGTCGTGGTAGTCCGACTGGAGCATCACCGCATCCGAGGGCTCGACGACGACCACGTCGCGTCCGGCACGCACGTACGGCGCGAGCGCGTCCACGACCGTCGCCGCGGTGTCGCGCGCCTCGTCGAGGAACCCCATCGAGTGCGCCGGCCGCCCGGTGTCGGTGACGTCCCCGGGAACGACGACGTGCACGCCCGCCGCCTCCAGCACCCGCACCGTCGCCTTCCCCGCCTCCGGGTTCGTGTAGTTCGTGTACGTGTCCGGGAAGAGGACGACCGACCGCGTCGCCGACTCGGCCGCGACCGCACTCCCACCGCGGGACTCGAACCAGTCCCGGAACGTCGTCCGCCGGAACGCCGGGAGCGGCCGGTCCGTCCCGATCCCGACCGTCTTCTCGAGCACGGTTCGCGCACCCGGAAGCACCGGGAGCCAGTTCGACACCGGCGCGAGCGCACTGCCGACTCGAGCGAGCGCGTCCACGTTCGCGAACGCCTTCTCGCGGAGCGTCGCACCCTCGCGCTCGTGGGCGGCGTGCGTGACCTCCGCCTTCAGCTTCGCCATGTCGACGCCGCTCGGACAATCGCGCTTGCACCCCTTGCACCCGACGCAGAGGTCGAGCACCTCCGAGTGGAATTCGTCGCTGAACAGTTCCTCGTCGGGGAGGTCGCCACTCATCGCGCGCCGGAGCATGTTCGCCCGACCGCGCGTCGACGTGATCTCCTCCTCGGCCGCGCGGTACGTCGGACACATCGCACCGCCCGTCGTCTCCTGCGGGCCGCGACAACCGCCGCAGCCGTGACAGAGCTCGACCATCCCCTGCATCCCGTTCTCCGTCTCCCACGCGAGCGCCGGCTCGAATCCCGCATCGAACTCGTACTCGGGACCGCTCCGGAGGTTCTCCGTCATGTCCACGTCCCCACACACCTGCCCGGGATTCAGGCGCCACTCGGGATCGAACGCGGACTTCAGCTCGCGGAAGCGCGTCCAGAGTTCGTCCCCGAACAGCTTGTGATTCCACTCGCTCCGTGCACGCCCGTCGCCGTGCTCGCCGCTCACGGACCCACCGTACTCGACCACCCTATCCGTAACCGCATCCGCGATCGAGCGCATCGTCGCTACGCCGTCGACGGTCTTCGTGTCGACGAGCGGCCGCACGTGCAGGACGCCAGGGCCGGCGTGTGCGTAGAACGACGCGAACGTGTCGTGGTCCTCGAGGATGGCCTGGAAGTCCTCGACGTACTCCGGCAGGTTCTCCGGCGGAATCGCGACGTCCTCGATGAACGACGCGTGCTTCGCGTCGCTCGTGCGCGAGAGCAAGATCGGGAGCCCGGACTTCCTGAGCTTCCAGAACCGCTCGCGTTCCGCGTCCTCGTGCGCCTCCAGGCCAGCGACCGCACGCACCGGCTCGCCGGTCGCCACCCGCTCACCGCTCGGCGCGGCGACCGTCGCCGCCTCTGGGACCCGGTCCGCGAGCAGGTCCGCGACCGCCTGCTCGCCCGCGGCGTCGTCCTCGGCGTAGAACTCCACGAGCAAGACGTCCGACGCCGCCGCCGGAAGCATCGCCACCACGTCAGCGAACTCCGGCGTCTCCCGCGCGAGACCTAAGAGGACGTCGTCGACGAGTTCGACCGCCGCCGGGTCGTGCTCGAGGACCGCCCCGACGTCCGTCATCGCCGTCACGAGGTCGTCGTAACACAGCAACGCAACCGACTTCGCCGCCGGAATCGGCTCCAGGGACACCTCGACCTCCGTCGCGACGGCGAGCGTCCCCTCGCTCCCACAGAGCAACTTCGCGAGGTTCAGGACGCCCCCGGGGCCGTCGGGTTCGCCGACGTCGCGCTCGCCGCCCGCGTAGTCCTCGACGAGCCAGTCCAGGTTGTACCCCGACACCGACCGCTTCAGTTCGGGGTACCGCTCCCGCACGAGGTCGCCGTCAGCTTCGAGAATCTCCAGGATCGTCGCGTAGATTCCGGCTTCGAGCTCGTCGCCGCTCGCACGCTCGCGCGCCTCCGCGACCGTCACCTCCCCGAACTCCGTCACCGTCCCGTCCGCGAGCACGACCTCACAGGACTCCACGTACGCGTCCGTCTTCCCGTACTGGAGGGAGTGCGCCCCCGTCGAGTTGTTCCCGACCGCACCCCCGAGCGCGGACTTGTCGCCCCACGCCGGATCCGGCGCGAACTTCAGGTCGTGCTCGGCGAGCGCCCGATTCAGGTCGCCCAGCAACACGCCAGGCTGGGCGCGCGCACGCCGCCCATCCGGGTCGACCTCGCGAATCGAATCCATGTGCGTCGTGAAGTCAAGCACCACTGCGTCGTTCACCGTCTGCCCCGCGAGACTCGTCCCACCACCACGCGGCAACACCGCGACACCCTCTTCAGCACAGTAGGACAGCACCGCCGCGACGTCCGCCGTATCCGTCGGGAACACCACACCGACCGGCGTCACCTCGTACAGGCTCGCGTCCGTCGCGTACAACCCTCGCGAATACGAATCGAACCGGACCTCGCCGTCGACGCGCTCGTCGAGCGCACGCGCCAACTCGGGACGTTCGACCTCGTCGCTCGCGTAATCGTACTCCGACGCCTCGTCCCGCGCCCGCTCGGCCGGTCCGGTCGCCATACCAAGAACGGTCGCCCCGCGGCGACTTAACGCCGACGCCAGCAGCACTCTCCACACGAAGGCGTCGCCGGCCGCGAGGCACCAGCGACCGCGAGAGCGTCAGTCGTCCTCGTGCCGGCGCCGACGCGCCAACCCAACCAGCTCCAGGCCAGCCTGCTCCAGCGAATCGTAATCGTCCGCCGCCACCGCAAGCTGTGCGGCCTCCAACGCCTCGCGCACGTCGTCTTGCGCGCTCATACACCACAGAACGACCCGAACACCCCTAAACCCGAGCCATGCACGGTGAAAGTGAAAACCACCAGCCGACACCACCCAACCGGCCACTCGACGACGACTACCAGCCACACGACGACCAGAAACCTAGACCGAAGGGTTATCCCGACTCCAGAACTCACCACCGCCTGGATGGGAACACTACAGCGCGTCGTGGACCGACTCCGCGACGACGAACCCGCACCACCAGACTACACCTGTCTGGCCTGCAACGACGGGTTCGACGTCCAACACCACGTCTGCCCCAACTGCGGCGGCTACAGCGTCGAACGAAACGACTGGTAACCACGAACCCAGTCCACTCGACGTGACCAACACCACCAACCAACCAGCAACAGCACCACAACCACGCTCCTCATCGTCGATATACACCACACAGACCCGGATTTGAACCACAGTCACTCCGCTCCCTGGTTCAAATCGCTCGGTTGCACTGCTCCAGCGAACGGACTCCTCGCTACGCTCGTCGTCTGTTGTTCGCTGGAGAAGTGGGCAGACTCGGATTTGAACCGAGAACCTCCACCTTATCAGAGTGGCGCTCAACCTAATTGAGCTATCCGCCCGCGTTCGCATTCTGAGGTAGCGGGGTGAGTAATAAAAGCGTTTCCTTCTGGCAGTTCTCTGGGAGCTACTCTCGGTCGCTGTCGTCGTCGTCGACGTCGTCGACGTCGACCTCGAACCCGTCTTCGCCGAGGTCGATGGTGTCGTCGTCGTCGCCGTCTTCGCGGGTGAACGGGCCGCCGCGGCCCCCGAACGGGTCGTCGTCGCCGTCGCCACTACCGAAGCTCCCGCCGAACGTCGCGCTCACGCCGCCGGCGCCGCCCGCGCCACCGCTCGCGTCCTCGGGGTCCGGGAACCCGTACGTCCAGACGTTCCCCGACGCCATCCCGTCCGTGCGCTCGTCCAGCTTCGGCACGATGACGTACTTCTTCAACACCATCCGGATCGGGATGCGCGTCACCGGCACCGTCAATACGATACCGAGAGCGTCAGTCACCAGCCCCGGCGTCAGCAGGAAGGCTCCGGCGGCGATGAGGAGACCGCCGTCGATGAGTTCGTCCGTCGGCGGCGTCCCCTCCGCGAGCGAGCGCTGTATCTTCGCGATCGTCCGCCGACCCTCCGCGCGCACCACGATCATACCGACGAGTGCCGTGAGGACGACGAGAAGCACGGCCTGCACGCCCGTGAGCGTTCCCGACGTTACCAGGAGGACGAGGACGATCGAGTCCAGGAGCGGGATGAGCAACAGGGCGGCGACGTACCTGAGGTACCCGAACATGACCCAGCCTAATGCGTCCTGCTTCAAAGCCCTTTATCACCGCCACACCGAATCCGTGGTATGGACGACTCCGCAGAACGCACGCGCGTCGAGTGGCGCGAGTGGGGGACCGACGCCTTCGACGTCGCCGACCGAGCCGGGAAGCCCGTGCTCCTGTCGCTGTCCGCGACGTGGTGCGCGCACTGTCACGAGATGGACCGCGAGACGTACGACGAACCGCGGATCGCCGCGAACGTCAACGACGGGTTCGTGCCGGTGCGCGTCGACGTCGACCGCCACCCGCGCGTCCGCGAGCGCTACAACATGGGTGGGTTCCCGTCGACGGTGTTCCTCGCACCCGACGGAACCGTGTTATCGGGCGCGGGCTACCTCGGCCCCGACGGGTTCCGGCAGGTGCTGACGAGCGTCCGGAAGGCGTGGGACGGCAAGGGCGCCGACGCCGGGACGATGCCCCGACAGCTCCGCGAGGGCACGCCGCCGGCGGGCGAACTTACTGGCGACGTCGAACGCCAGATGCTCGGGCAACTCGTCGACTCGTTCGACGAGACGAACGGCGGCTGGGGCGAGGGCGCGAAGTTCCCGCTCCCGCGCACGATCGAGTTCGCACTGAAGCGCGAGCGCGAGCAGGCCGAACGCACGCTCGATGCGATCGACGCGAACCTCCGGGACGACTACGCTGGCGGGTTCTATCGGTTCGCGGAGAACGCCGACTGGAGCGAGACGCACCACGAGAAGCTACTGGACGCGAACGCTGCGCTCGTCCGCGCGTTCGCGAACGCGTACCTGTACACGGGCGACGACGGCTACCTGTCCGGGGCGAACGCGGGCGTGGACTACCTGACGTCGACGCTCTGGACGGGTGAGGCGTTCGCGGGGAGTCAGGCGGCCGCGAGCGACCCGGCGTACTACGTGCTGGAGCCGAGCGAGCGCGAGCGACGGGCGGCGCCGTCGGTCGACGAGACGGCGTTCGCGGACCGGAACGCGCTCGCGGCCGACGCGCTCCTGACGCTCGCCGCGTACACGGACGACGAGCGTGCCCGCCGGTACGGCGAACGCGCGCTCGAGTTCGTGCGCGAGGAACTGGTCGCCGAGGACGGTGCGGTAACGCACTACGTCGCGGGAACCGATAGCGAGGATGCGGCCGCCGGTAGCGAGGATGCGGCGGACGGGCGCGAGGCCGACGAACGCGGCGAGGTGGGCGTGCTCGCGGACCAGGCGCGCGTGCTCGGTGCGCTCCTCACTGCACGCCAGGTGACGGGCGCGTCCGTCGTCGAGGAGGCGCGCGCGGTCGCGGACTGGACGATCGACGCGCTCGGACCCGACGAAGCGGCGACGAGCGACGGCTGTGCGTTCCGCGATGGCCGGGACGCGGGCGCTGGCTTGCTCGACGAACCGCTCTACCCGCTCGACGGGAACGTCGAGTTCGCAGACGCTTTGTTGACGCTCGCGGTCCTCACTGGCGAGGACCAGTATCGGACGGTCGGCCGGCGCGCGCTGGAGGCGTACGGCGGCGCGGCCGACCGGTTCGGCGTCCGCGTCGCCACGTACGCCGCCGCGGCGTCGCGCTACCTCGAATCGCCTCTCGTCATCGAGGTCGGTGGGCCCGTCGGGAGCGACCTGCATCGGGCGGCGCTCCGGATGGCGGACCACGAGAAGGTCGTCGTCCCCGACGCGTCCGGCGTCGAGGACGGCGTCGCGTCCGTGTCGCGCGGCGACGCCGTCGCCGGCACCGCCGACTCGCCGCAGGCGCTCGCGGAACTCGTCGCAGAGACCGTCTGAACGCCGTTCCCGGCGAGTTCGTTGCGCGCTCGAACCCACGAACGCAATCCTACAACTACCGATGTGTTTATGGTTCTCCACTCTGTGAACGTTTACTATGGCTAGCCTGCGAGACCTCGGGTTGTCGGAGTACGAGGCGCGAGCGTATCGCGCACTCCTCAACACCGGTCCGACAACCGCCAAAGAGTTGTCCCGGGCGAGCGACGTCCCGATGGGACGCATCTACGACGTCCTCAACAGCATCGAACAGTACAACCTCGTCCGGAGTCAGACCGCCTCCCGGCCGAAGAAGTACGTCGCCGTGGAGCCCGCGACAGCCCTCGACCGCCTGCTGGAGGACAAGAAGCGCGAGCTCGAGGAGAAGGCCGAACAGTACGAGAACATCGTCGACGAACTCAGCGACGAACTCGACGCCGCCGAACCCGTCGAGGAACAGTTCTGGACGGCCGCCGTCGGCCAAGAGGAGACCACGGACCTCCTCCTGGAACGTCTCACCGCGGCCGACGAACGCATCGTCATGGTCATCTCCGACCCGACGCCCCAGTTCAACGTCGCCGCGATCGGCGAATCCATCGTCGAAGAACTCGAGAGCGCGCTCGAACGCGGCGTCAGCGTCGACGTCCTCATGACTCGCGAGATGGTCGCATCCCTCAGCGAGGAGGTCGGTCGCCGCTACCGGAACCGACTCACGGACGACCCGAACTTCTCCGTGAAGACGAGCGAGGACGTCACCGGGACGTTCAACCTCATCGACGACATCGAGGTCGTCATCCAGGTCCCCAACCCTCTCGGGGGGAGCGAGACGTTCGCGATGATCGACCTCAAGGACCCCGAGTTCGCCGCCGACGTCTACGACCAGTTCCGTCCCACGTGGGCGGATAGCGAACCGCTCTCGTTCTGAGTACGCCATTCCAGCGGACGGCGAACTGCTCTCGGTCGAGCTGTCGAACCCGGCCCGTAACCGGTTGGCGAAAGACAATAATTTGGGCGCCGACGTAGAAGGGCCAGTCATGCCTGCTACGACCGGTGCTTCTCACGGCTTCGCGGCGTTCGCCAGTCTCGTCCTCGGGTCGGTGCTCTCGAAGTTCGTGTGGGAACTACTGCCGCCACTCGGCGAACTCTCCTTGCTCGTCGTTCGAACGATACGCGACGCCGGATTGGCGATTCCAGCCAACGAACAGTTCGCGGGGACGGCCGTCGTGATGGTCGCGCTCTCCTTCCTCTGGGGTATCGTGTACCACGTCGGCCGGCACTCCTGACGCTACGAGCCGAGCGGTCGACGGTCAGTCGTCAGCGAGCTCGTCGCGGAGCGACCCTACTTCGACGACGCGTTCGGCGTGTGCGTTGTGCTGGTGGATGCTCTCGTCGTTGCTCTGCTTCATCTTCACGACCGCGTCGTCGGCGAGGTCCGGGAACTCGTCGACGACGCCGCTGGCCATCGAGCGCACGCAGTCCTCGACGAACTTCGCGTTCGAGTGGCTCTCGTAGGTCATGTGGTCCTCGTCGGGACGCTTCGCGAGGTTGTAGATGCGGGCGCTCATCGAATCGCGCGCGACCTCGACGAGCTCCATGAGGTCGACCTCGGGCGCACCGTCGGTCTCGACGGTGAGCGTCGCGTGCCCGCGCTGGCTATGTCCCGGCTGCGGGACCTGGTCGAGGAACTCGTCGGCGGTATCGTCGTCGACGCCGAGTTCGTCGAGCACGTCTCGGGCGCGTGCGGCACTCATCCCCTGCGAGCACGGACACACTGTCATCCCGACGACGCGCGCACCGATCTCCTCGCGAGTGCCGTCCTCGGTCGCGGTCGCGCCGGCGATGACGTCGACCGTGCTCTGGGTTTCCTTGTCGCTCGCCGGCGTCTGCTCGCGCGTGACGAGTTCGGCTTCCATCTGCACTTCGGCCTTGCTCGTGTAGTCGTGCTTGTCCAGGAGCCGTTCGGCGGCGTCCCCGCAGACGTCCTCGACGCGGTACGCTTCGTCCCGGGTCGCGGCTTCCAGCGTCTCGTCGATGACTTCCATGTTCCGACTCATGTCCGCGCCCTTCCGCCAGCTCGGGAGGTCGACGAACACCTCGAACTCCGCCATCAGCACGATCGGTCGCTTCTCTGGACGGGCGAGCTTCACGAGCTTCTCGACGCCCGTAACCCCAACCTGGTTGAGGCCGACGGTGACGTCCGGACTCGACGCCTGGACGTCCGGCAGTTCCTGACTCATTGATAGTAAGATGGGTCGACGCGTGTTTGTACCTGACGAACGGGGAACGGTCTGACGCAACTCGAGAGACTCGCTCACATCGACTGATGTCGCTAATCGAGCTTGTTGAGGGCTTCGAAGAAGTTCACGGGCGGGCCGGCGAGCCGAACGGATTCGGTCGCGGTCTCCACCGTGACGGCCGCCGGCGGGTCGAGCGCGTGGGTCTCGCGGCCGTCGCTGATGACGTACCCCGAGTCCGTGCCGTCGATACGGATCGTGATCGTCGCCGACCGGTCGACGACGAGCGACGGCATCGACTCGGTCGCGCACATCTCGGTGACGACGTAGTTCCCGGCGTCGGGCGTGACGAGCGGCCCGCCCTCGCTGAGGTTGTACGCCGTCGATCCGGTGGTGGTCGCGACGAGGATGCCGTCGGCGTGCCCGCCAGAGTACAGTTCGCCGTCGACGCGCACCTCGAACCCGGCGCCGGCGCCGTGCCCGCGCTGGGGGCCCTGGACGACGATCTCGTTCACTGCGGGGTCGAGCGACCAGTCGTCGCCGGACGCGGCGAGTCGTTGCAGGTCCCGTGACCGGACCGCTCCCGTCTCCTGGAACCGTCGGACCTCCTCGAGGACGGCGTCGTGTGCGTCCTCGGGCGAGACGGCGTTCAGGAACCCGACTTCGCCGAGGTTCACGCCGAGGATCGGGACGGGGCCGGCGCCTCGGGCGGTGTAGAGGAAGGTGCCGTCTCCGCCGATGGAGACGACGAGGTCGCACGTCGTCATCGCGTCGGGTTCGACGCCGTCGACGCCGAGTTCGGCGGCGGTCGCCTCGTCGACGTCGACGCTGACGTCGCGACTGGCGAGTTCCTCGCGGAGCTCGCCGGCGAGGTGCGCGGCGCGCACGTTCCCCTTCTGGGCGACGACACCTACGTGCATGCCCACCGCTACCACCCGGTTCGTGAAAAACCCCGCGTCGTCGTCCCCGCTCTGGGCGGTGGTCTCGGGATAGCAACAAGCTTGATACGTTTCGGAACCGTCCCACCGGACAGACACGCCGTAAGCCGTCTCGGTGGGCGGTCGCTGGTGGATTCGACGATGAGCGAGGACGACGAAGACGACGATTGGTTCGAGCGAGCACTCAGGGAGGATTCGCTTGACGAGGCTCCGGACGACTGGGACCAGTGGGCCGGCGAGGACTCCGAGAGCGACGGCGACGGCGCG
>Ga0306867_1000081_pt1 | contig 66679 bp, 71 predicted proteins | sample AntRauTorckE6831_FD_190432 | JGI IMG/M metagenome (GOLD analysis project Ga0306867, IMG submission 190432) | Saline lake microbial communities from Rauer Islands, Antarctica - Metagenome Torckler E6 #831 (v2) (version 2) | ecosystem: Environmental > Aquatic > Non-marine Saline and Alkaline >...
AGCAGATGCTGCAGGACGAGGGCGCAGTTTCCCCGGTCATCGGAGTCATCCTGATGGTCGCGGTGACTGTCGTTCTCGGCGCTGTCATCGGTGCTTTCGTTTTCGGCATCGGAGACAAGCTCGGTGAACCTGCACCGAACGCACAGCTCAATTTCGACTACGACGCAGATGGTAACAGTCTCGATATCGTCCACGATGGTGGCGACTCCATCACGCCCGACAACACGGGTTCACTGGCAGTCAGTGGTTCTAACATTGCAAGTGACGGTAGCGACCTCACTTGGGCCCCATCCGGCTCCACAGCCAGTAACAATAACAACGGGTACGTTCTTGGCAGCGGTGTCTCGCTCACTTCGGGCGATGACATTGTTACTGTCGCTTCCGTTGACTCTGGTCACACAGTTGACCTGCAGTGGGTCTCCAATGGTGGCGACCAGTCCACGACGCTCGGCGAGTTCGAGGCACCCTAACGGGTAACTCACTTTTCCGTTTTCTTTCATATTGGTGAGAAAGTTCAGTACGATGAATAGGTTGCACTGGTAAAATACAAACTGGCGCAGGGCAATCTTTTATATTACACCGGGTGTTCAATCGATGTGTAGCAATGATCGCTAACAAGTTCAAGCAGATGCTGCAGGACGAGGGCGCAGTTTCCCCGGTCATCGGAGTCATCCTGATGGTCGCGGTGACTGTCGTTCTCGGCGCTGTCATCGGTGCTTTCGTTTTCGGCATCGGAGACAAGCTCGGTGAGCCTGCACCGAACGCACAGATCAACTTCGACTACAACTCGGACAACGAAGAACTCAGCATTGTCCATGATGGTGGCGACTCCATCACGGAGGACAACACTGGAAAGCTGACCGTCACCTCGTCCGACACTGCACTCTTCGACCCATCAGCGGGTAACGGTGCATGGGGTAGCACTTTCACGGTCGTTACTGACGATGCTGGTAACCCCGTTCCTGCAGAGGCACTTCCGTCCGGCTCCACTACGTCTGGCGATACCATCTACACGTCTGGTAACACGGGCGGCTCTGGTGGTGTTTCCAGCGGTGCAGTCGTTGGGCTTCAGTGGCAGTCCGCCGGTGGCAGCCAGTCCACGACGCTCGGTACGTTCGAGGCACCCTAACGGGTAACTCACTTTTCCGTTTTATTTTGCACCGGTGAGATACATCATTAGTTCACTACAAACCGGCACAGGGCAATCTTTTATATTACACCGGGTGTTCAATAGATGTGTACATGGTAGCAACCAAGTTCAAGCAGATGCTGCAGGACGAGGGCGCAGTTTCCCCGGTCATCGGAGTCATCCTGATGGTCGCGGTGACTGTCGTTCTCGGCGCTGTCATCGGTGCTTTCGTCTTCGGTATCGGTGACAAGCTCGGTGAACCTGCACCGAACGCACAGATCGACTTCGACTACAATTCTGATGATGGTGTTCTGGATGTCAATCATGATGGCGGCGACTCCATCACGGCTGATAACACGGGAACTCTGAGTCTGTCCATTGATGCGACTCAGGACGTTGCTGTTGATGACAGCACTAACCAAGTTGACTGGAATACCGCTGATCCGCCTGGATATCTGACCGCAGGCAGTAGCTTCGATGAAGCTGTTGTTGACGGTTCGATCGCGTCCGGTGACAACATCGTCACGATTGGTAGTGACGCAAGTGGCGAGGCGAATCTCGTATCCGGCGACACGGTTGACCTCCAGTGGGCGTCCACTGGTGGTGACCAGTCCACGACACTCGGTTCGTTTGAGGCACCTTAACGGGTAACTCACTTTTCCGTTTTCTTTACAATCCATAGTGGCATCGTTGAGATTGGATTGAACATTGAATAGTCAATTTCCAGTGGCGGGGTGAACATTTTTATCAAATCGGGTGTTCGGTAAAGGTATAGAAATGATTAGCAGAAAGTTCAAGCAGATGCTGCAGGACGAGGGCGCAGTCTCACCGGTCATCGGAGTCATTCTGATGGTTGCCGTGACTGTCGTTCTCGGCGCTGTCATCGGTGCCTTTGTTTTCGGAATCGGTGATAAACTCGGTAGTCCTGTACCAAATGCACAACTCGATTTCGACTATACTTCCGAAAATAATCTTCTTATCATCTCACATGATGGCGGGGAGACAATCACGCCGGAGAATACTGGTGAACTAGCGGTTAGTGGTGATTACACCCTGTTCACGAGTGCTGTTTCCGGAGATGATCAAATATCTTGGAATGGTGCTGTGTTCGATTCTCCATCTATGGGAGATCGGAAAGCCGTTGTAGATGGAAGCATCCAATCGGGAACTGAAATTGTTCGAATGCAATTTGACGATCCCGATGCAAATAATGACGTTGTGGACTTAACATGGAAGTCCGTTGATGGTAGCCAGTCTACGACACTCGGTACGTTCGAGACTCCGTAACGAGTAATTCCGTTACTGGTTTCTGTTTACGCTCGCGTAGAAATATCGTTGATTTGGTCGTGCTGTGAGGGTGCTTGTCCTACTGTGAGTACGTGTATACTCGGCCCTCTCTGACGTTCTTCCACGCACACTGCAAAACCAACCGTTCCACTCCTCAGCAGAAAAACACAGCCAGCTACTCAACCGGAATGTCTTCGTGCGCTTCCATCATCTCCTGGTACCGATTACGCACCGTGACCTCCGTAATATCCGTGACGTCAGCAATCTCTCGCTGCGTCAAAGCTTCCCCGTGGACTAGCCCGGCAGCGTAGATCGCTGATGCAGCCAGTCCGGTCGGTGACTTCCCGCTGTGGATGTTCGCCTTTTCAGCTGCGTCGAGGAACTCTTCAGCGGTCGCCCGGACAGCTTGCTTCTGATCAACGCTGAGTTCGTTGATGAATCGATTGAGGTACTGTCGAGGATCAACCGGCTGCATCTTCAGCCCGAGTTCCTTCGCAATGTACCGGTACGACCGGTCAATCTCGTTCGAATTATCGCCGTCGTCGTCCTTGGAGTCATTGTAGACCCGGCTGACCGGGTAGACTTCTTCCAACGTTCGCGGTGTGTTGCACTGCCGGGCTGCGGCGTACAGACACGCCGTTGCCATTCCTTCGATGGATCGGCCGCGAATCAGGTCTTCTTCCTGGCACCGACGGTACAGCACGCCAGCGGTTTCCTCGGCCTGGTCGCTCAGTCCGAGTGCACTCGCCATGCGAGTAATCTCGCTGAGCGCTTGCTTGAGATTCCGGTCTTGCGAGTTCTGCGTCCGGAACCGTTCGTCCCATTTCCGGAGGCGATGCATCTTCTTCCGTTGGGACGACGACAGCGGCGTTCCGTTAGCGTCCTTGTCTTGCCAACCGATGTTCGTCGACAGGCCCTTGTCGTGCATCATGTTCGTTGTCGGTGCCCCAACGCGGGATTTCTCATCGCGTTCACCGGCATCGAACGCCCGCCATTCCGGGCCGTGATCGATCGCTTCGTCTTCAGCGACTAAACCACAGTCTTCACAGACGATCTCGCCTTGCTGTTCGTTCTCTCGAAGTGTCCCGCCGCATTCTTCACACTCGGTCTGTTCTGTTTCTTCCGTCTCTGTCTCATCGTTTGTTTCTTCATCAGACTGTTCCTGATGTGCAACTTGATTCTGTTCCATGTATAGAGGGGCTGCGTGTTTGCTTGGTTAGTTTCTCTTGGCTGTTGTCGCACTGCACGGCTGTTCTGGTCCGGGCTCTCGTTTACGTATTAAAATGATTCGTCTGCTCGCTCTTGAAAGTTCGCAAACCTCTTTACCCTTCGAAGAGTACTAAACCAGTCAGTAAATCCGCGGTCAGTGAACCTGTTCCTCGTTATACGTGGTGTTCTGGTGAACTGACTTCATGCAACCCGATCAGGTCACAAAGAATTCACTGAATTGCTCGCAGCGTATCGACATCGAACCCTATTGAAGATTCTTCGAGTGCAGTTAGTACGTCTTCGTGGACACGGTCGATGAAGTGCGGGCCTTCCGGCTCGAACTTATTGAACGCGTGAATCAACGCTCGGGCGTGCTGTTGCGATGGGATGAGGATCGAGCAGTCATCCGGGAAGCGCAGGCCACCACGCGTCATGTCCCGCATCTCTTCAACGGGTAGGTCAGTATCAAACCTCCCGTTCTTGACAGCCGTGGTGAGTTCATCTAACGCGTGGATAACGTCGATGCCTTCTTTCCCGGTTATCTCGATTTGCGTGAACACATCGCCGTCATCATTTGAGTCCGTCACTTCACGTTCCGAGTTGTCGCTTTCGATGGTGAATGTTTGAGTCATGTGAATTGTGTATTGGAGTTGTAGTGTCTTCAGTGCTTGTTTACCGGTGTGTTATTTGATTGAGTCGATTGATTCGTGATAGATGAGTCCGAGCTGCATCGGTGTTGGTGCGATAGTCCAGCGTTGATGCATATCCATGGTGAGTGAGTCACCGTGCCAGATGCGTGCCTCAGTATTCATCACAGCGAAATTAATCGTTGCCATTTTCGCCGCGATCGCAGACTTATCCACGCCAGTAACGGCTATCTCGTCGTCATCGTCTGATTCAAGCACTGCATCAATGAGCATCCGACCGGTCCCGCACGTCGGGTCATGAATGACGTCCCGTTCGTTGTCTCGGGACTCAGTGACGACCGTGTTCGCGTCAGAATCAGACTTATTCAGGCATCTTGCCATGAGGTTCGTCACGTCGGACGGTGTGAAGTACTGCCCGATGGACTCGTTCTGAATATCGAGTTCCTCGTATACCTTCCCGATGACATCGTGGTTCACCTCGTTATACGCTTCTAACATGGCCTGAACGGCGTTCCCGAAGTGCTCTCTCGCGTCAATTGACCCGGAAGAGAGGTCTTCGTACTTCTCGTAAATTTCAGCCGGATCGGTTTCCTCTGGACTCAGCATGGTGATGACCACGTCAACGAAGTCTTGGAAAACTTCGTAGTTGGCCACGCCGGACCGGCCGAGTGCCTGGAGTTCGTCGAGTATCGGTGAGTAATCGTGTTCCGTCAGTGTGACAGTCGAGTCACGGGATTCGGTTTCAGTCATGAATCAATGAATGTGGGTGAGTAGTGGCAGTGCGAGGCTGCCCCGCCCTCACCACCCTGTTAGGGCGGGGTCCTGCGGGTAAGCGATGTTTGCGGGTTTACCAGTGGCGGTGCAAGAATGCCCCGCCCTCAAACCATCTGTTAGGGCGGGGATGAATTGCGTGCCGTTGTTGGGGTTCCACTGACTTTCCGAAGTTTAAATGCGATGACTACAGTACGGTGGTGTACAAGGTTTTCAATGTCGTTCAGTGAATCGTACAGGTACCGGGCGCACCCATCTGATGCGGTTGCAGCGACTGCGCTCGAACAGATCGATGGGCACCGACAACTCCGCAATCACGCCCGGCACCAGTACGAACAAGCCACGTACAGTGAGAAGCCCTCAGCATACGATCAGCATAAGCAACTCACTGCCTGGCGGAAGGAATACGATGAATTCCGGGAGCTGAACTCGAAAGCCTCACAGCGAACGATCACGCAAATCCACCGTGACTTAGAAACACTTGATGCGCTCGCTGCGAACGGGCACGACGTCGGAACGCTGAATTGGAAGGCACCGCGGGAATTCAGAAGCGTGACGTACAATCAGTCTGGCTTCAAGCTCCTCAAAAAGAGCGGTCAGACGCACGTTCACCTGAACAAAATCGGTGACATCCCAATCACACAGCACCGACCAATCCCGAACGACGCAGACATCAAAGAAGTCGCGTTAAAACACGAACCAACGGGGGACTGGTACGTCTCCTTCAGCGTTGAACGAGACGTTGAAACCGATGTTCCTGAAACCAGTGATATCAACCCGTCAGACTGTGTCGGCATCGATCTCGGTATCAACACGTTCATCCACGACTCCGATGGCCGTGAGATCAACCGGCTCGACCTCACAGATGACCGGGAGCGCCTCGAACGTGAGCAACGGTCGCTCTCACGCAAACAACGAGGGTCGAACAACTGGTCGGAGCAACGGCGACGTGTCGCGGGAGTGCACGCGTCGATGACCGCGAAGAAGCACGATTTCAAGCATAAGATTGCGCATTTCTACACCACGACGTACGACGCGGTGTTCCTCGAAGATCTGAACGTTACGGGTCTCATGCAAGGCCCCGGGAGTGCTCGGAATACAGTTGAAGTCGGGTGGCGTGATCTCATCACGATATTCGAGCATCACGGCCGGAAAAACGGGTGTCACGTCGAAACGGTGCCGCCTGAAGGCACGACGAAGCAATGCGCGTCGTGCGGTGTTTCCGTGGAGAAGCCGTTGTGGGTGCGTGAGCATCAGTGTCCGTCGTGCGGGTTCGAATCGGATCGTGATTTGAACGCAGCCGCGAACGTGCTCAAACGCGGATTGGAGCAACTAGGAGTGGGTCACTCCGAATTAACGCCTGCGGAGACTGCCACCGCTGTGTCCACTGACGGAGGCGACGCCTCCGTTCGTGTGGATGCAAGTGGCGTCGTCGAGTCAGGAAGCCCCGCCATCAAAGAAACCGTTTCACCGGTTGGATAGGGCGGGGTAGTTCACGACAGGTAGTGGTCAGCCTTCGAGTGGAGTTTCTCGTTGGACGTTAGATGCGGTTGATACAGACGGTTCAACTGCGGTTGACGTGTGGGGCGGGTACGACGCGTCCATCGATGGTGTGACGACCGGTGTTGCTGGCGCGAATCAGACGTACGTCACGAATGAAGCCTTCCAGTTTGACGGTCAGGATGACACGTTGTCGATGGGGGACGTGTTAGGAAGTGTTCTGACCGGGGAACATACACTCGCGTTTTGGGGGAAATATGATGGGAGTTCTTCCTGGATGCCGTTCGTCGGTAAGGAAGGCGTTTCACGAACGTGGATTGGAGAGGATAATGGGTGGGATTACACGAATTCCGCGAAGAGTGTGAAGCCGGTCTACACAGTTCCAGACATCACGGTTTGGCACCACTACATCGTTGCGTGTGGTTCATCGTCGGAAACGTATTATTTGGACGGGTCAGAAGTTGCGACGACGAGCGTTGGTCGTGTCTCGGATAATACGTCTTCGTTCGAGATCGGGCATGATGGGAAAACGAATTATGGCGGCGGTCTGGTTGATGACCCGAGAGTATTCAGTAAACGCGTGTCAGCGAGTGAAGCTGCGAATCTATATGAGACTGGTAGTATCCACGGATAAATACTGGTTTCAGCGTGTTGTGAAGAGAGGTTTCCGCTGATGCGTGCTTCCTAGTCGGTCAGTTGCCCGATGACGGAGAGTGCTGCTTCGGTGTGAAGCGGTTCGTTCCCGGAGCCGCAGGAGTCTTCCATCACGCAGGCCGGGCAGCCTTCGACGCCGTGACAGTCACACTCGTCGATCATGGTTTCCGTCCGTTCAAGGATGGAATCGAAGTGGTCGTAGATAGCGTGAGCGAATCCGACGCCGCCTTCGACACCGTCGTAGACGAAGAAGACACCGTTCTGGTCAAGCTCCACGTGATCGAGTTGTGAGAGCCCGCCAAGGTCCTGCTTGTCCATCCGGAGCTCCAACGGAGCCAAGGAGATCAGGCCGTGTTCAATGGCGTGCAGGCCGCCGAGAGCGGCTTCCTGCTCGGACATGCCTTGCGTATCGGAGAAGTCATCGTGCAGTCCCTGCACGACGTCGTCACCGATCTCCACCCACGTGAGTTGTGTCTGCATCTCTATCGGCGGCAGGTCAGTCGAGTACACCTGCGGTTCCGCTTTGTTCGAAGAGATGTTCTTCTTCTTGTACCCGGTGTACTCGATGTTCACCGTGCCCTTCCCCCAATGCAGGGTCATGTCGCTCGTGATATCACGCGATTCCTCGGAGTTCAGGTCAGAGATACTCGTCTCCGAAATCGACTGCGTGTAGTAGTTCACGTTCACCGATTCGACCTTCACGTACGGTCGCGGCGTGTCCTCGACGAGCTCCTTGACTTCGTACTGCTGACCCTTGTTCAGCACGATCGCGCCTTCGTGGTAATCACGGTAGGCGCGCTGCTTGTCAATCGGCTCCATGTCGATGGAATCGTCGTCACACCGAATTTCGAACTGCTCATCGGTCGTGGCGTACATCGAGATGTTCGACTGCGGGCGACGCGGGCCGTTGTACTGGACACCGCCTTCCAGCGTTCCGACCATCATGCCTGCGCTTTTCCACATGTCTACAGCGGCTTCCATCCGGTACGGATCGAACCACTGCGAGTCGTCCCGGGTCAACGGGATTTCCTGCGAGGCGCACAGCAGGTGGTTGGCGAACACGAAGTTGTTCTCCAGGTCCACGACGGCGTTCTCGATGTTGTCGTCGCTCAGCAGGTAATCCGGGTTGTTCAGGATGTACTGGTCAATCGAATCGTGCTGTGCAACGAGCATCCCGAGCGCACTCGACGTTCCACGGCCGGCGCGACCTAACTGTTGCCAGAACGACTGTCGCGTTCCAGGGTACCCGGCGAGGACTGCGGCGTCGACGCTCCCGATGTCGATACCGAGTTCAAGCGCGTTCGTGGTGATGACACCGTCAATCCCGCCGTCTTTCAGGCGATTCTCAACGGAACGCCGGGTTTCCTTGCCGTGCCCGGCGTTGTACGATTCGATTTCCGGTTCGAGATGATTCGGGTGGTCTCGAACGGCGTTACGTGCTCGCTGAGCGTTCAATTCGGTCTGCTTCCGTGACCGGGTGAACATCAGCGTCTGGAGTTTCTGCTGCGTCAGGTGCGCGAGGACTTCGGAGGCTTCCTGGTCAGCTGGTCGCTGCACGACCGCGCCGTGCCCGTCGTCATCGCCGTCAGGGTTCTGCACTGGCGGCCGCCAGAACACGATGTCGCGTTCACCGGTCGGGCTGCCGTCGTCCATCACGACGTCAACGTCAACGCCGGTCAGTCGCTTGGAGTGTTCTGCCGGGTTCCCGATCGTGGCTGAGGTGAGCACGAACTGCGGGTCCGGACCGTAATGGTCGATGATGCGGCGCAGTCGCCTGAGCGTCCACGAGACGTGCATGCCGTGAATCCCGGTGTAGGAGTGAGACTCGTCGATAGCGATGAGTTCCAGGTTCTCGTAGAACTGGTCCCACAGCGGGTGGTTGTTCATGTACGTTTGAATGCCTGAGAAGTTCGTGATGATGACGTCGGCGTTGTTCCGGATGCGTTTCCGCCGATTGCCCGGCGTGTCACCGTCGTAGACTTGCACGGAGATATCGAGACCAAGATCGCTGTACAGGTTGTTCAGTGCGAATTCCTGGTCGCGGGAGAGGGCCTTGGTCGGGTAGATGAGCATCGCGGTTGCGTCCGGGTTGTCCTGCTTGTTCCGTGCGATCTGCAGGGCGTACGTCATCGTTTTCCCGGACGACGTGGAGGTGGCGACACAGACGTTGTTCCCGTTCCCGAGAATGTTCAGTGCCTCGGCCTGGTGCGTGTACAGGTTGTCGTGCGGGAACTTGTTAGCGAGTTTATCGGCCAGAACCGTGTTCGTGGGAACGGTTTCGGCTTCTTCGCTCGGGAGTGTGACTGTGTGTTCGATCTGTCCGAAGTAATCCGGGTACGACCGTTCAAGGTCGTCAACGCTGAGTTTCGTGTTCTGAGTAGCTTGCGACATGGGTTGTTGTATTGAAGGATATGGATGTAACGGGTGCCGCGCGGGAGTCGGCTTTGTTCGGTGCACTTACCTACTCGCCAGGGTGTGCCCGTGGCGGTGTTTACTAAGTGAACGTTATAGACGCGGTGCCTTGACTGTACGTTATTTCACGGCGGCTTCTTCGACTGAGTTTTCAGATTCGTCTTTCTGATCTCCCTGGTCTTCTTCGGTTTCCTCGTCTTCCTCGTCTTTCTCGTCTTCGTCAGTGATGTCTTCAGTTTCGTCTTCGGCTACGGGTTCAACGGCTGTGTTCTCAAGTAGGGTGCCGTTGCTGAGTCCGTATTCGCCTGCCCATAGAACTGAACCGAGAAGGAGAATGACACCGAGGATAATAACGGTTTCAAGGATATCTCCGAACTCGGTCACGTATTTCTCGACACCTATGTTGGCCAGGATAATCGCAGCCAGAACGTACGTGAACGGGGTGTAGAAGTTCCCGTCGCTGTGCTTGATGAATCCGATGTTGTAGAGTGCCCGTCCGTACTTGTACAGAGCTGTTTTCCAGCGTTGGCGCGGTGGGATGTGAATCCGGTATTCCTCGTCGATTTTGAGGATTGGAATCAGTTGGTTTTCGATGTTGGAGAAGTTCTCCACACCGCCGAGCCCAATCGCGTCGAGAAGATGGTCCAGTGGCACGTCGGGATGGTCGTATTCAGGCCACGGTGCGGTCACGGTTTGCTCGCCGTCGTGCGCGGTCGCTATCGTGAAGATGACGTCATTATCAGTTTTCGTGGCGTTCTCAACGCGACCCCACCCTGTTTGCGGGTCAGGGACTTTCTCTTTTTCTGTTGTGGGTTTCCCCGGGAGTGATTGGAGTTGCTGTTCTAACGCAATGAGAGACTGGTCATCTGTTTCTCCTGTGTTCCTCGTGTCAGCCTCATCCGATTCGCGCGTCTGCTCTTGCAGTTTTTCATTACTCATCTTTGAACTCTCTCGCGCCGGTTCACTCGCCGCTCACGTAGTATTCGGCCATCGCTTCGAAATACGCGTCTTCATCAAAGTCTTCTTCGAACTGGTACTTGAGCGGGATAGCGACTTTGGCTTTCAACCATCCGACAACGCGGTGACGACCATGAGACTTTTCCTGTCGGCGGAGATGGAGTTCATCATCGATAGAGAGTTCCGGGAAGTCACTCTCTTCGAATTCTCCGTTGCACGTTACTTCTTCAGTCATTCGTCTAGCACCATTTCACCGTATTGCGATTCGGCATCGCGTTTCTGCACGACGATCGTGCCGTCTGATTCTTCATTTTCTTCTTCGACTAACTCCCACCGGTCCGTGTCGAACGTCAGGACTGGCGTGGAAGACAAGTCGATCATGTCGTGGGACATGGCGTAATCCATCGCCAGGAACGGTTTGAGGTACCCGTCGTCACTCAGTTTCGTCAGGTCATGTTCACGGTCGGTTAACGGGTTCCGCTTCCATCGCGGGCATTCAATGATTTTGGTGCCGACTTGCACCGGGACGAAGTGTTTCGTAATCCCGTGCTTGTTCTCTTTCCGAATGATGTTCTCATCGCCTGTGTTTTCTGAATCAGTCATGAGTGTTCAGTGCGCTGTGAAGGCACGGTGTTTTTCAAGCCCCTCGACGGAACCACATTCGGTCACGGACGTAGGCTTCAATCGTGTCGCGTGACGGAGTCTCACTGACTGCCTCGATGACCTTGTCAGCGATTGCTTCCGGATCGATTTCGTACGGATCTGTGCGATTGATGTGTTCTTCTGCGGCTTCCGTCCACGGCTCAGAGGTTGGGATCGTGTGTCCAGTCATGCTGTGATTTCTCGTTCGATTTCGTATGTGTCTTCGAGGGCGTACCCGCAAATCGGGCAGTTCGGATACGGACGAGCGTCAGCGGAGACTTCAGCTGCAATCTCGCCGTTCTCGTCGCCGTGTCCGTTCGGACACGTTCCGTACGTCGTTGTTTCAGTCTTGGAGGTGGTCTGGTTAGTCAAGCGCGATCACCGTTGCTGCGGCGAGTATACCGGCGATAGAAACAGATACCGCTGCATATATCGGCGTCACTCCGTTGAGTTCAGTCAGTACGGCTGTCCCCCACGCAGCGAAGAGGATAGCGAGTAACACGTAGTGAACGCGTGTTCCGGATTTCGTTGTTGTCCGATTCGAGTTGGGTTGTGAGTGCGTCATGTCGTTGTTTCCGCTTGTTCTTTCGAGAGTTCTCGTGCAACTGCGATGCCGGGGCACATCAGGCCAGCGAGGAAAATCCCGATACCGAGTACAGGGTCGGCCATTTTGATGAGAGCACCGGAGACCAGGAAGAGAATTCCTGCGGTCATGATGAGGTAGTACAACCGGTCGTGCTCGGCGAGTTTCTGTGCGAGTCCCGTCATGATTTCTCGAATATCTCGTCGAATTCGCCTTCCGAGTACTGTGACGTCTTACCGCTTGCCTTGTGGCGAAGGGTGACGTTGTGGTACCCGGCGTCAACGACTTCGTATTCGTGGATGTGATTCCCTTCGTGGACAGTGGTCCCGGGCTGAGCGACTTTCTCGCCGCGTTGCCCGCCTTGCATGTGCATAATTCAGTGTCTCCGTGTATCTTCAAGTAACTCAGGGTTGTTCAGTAGGACTCGAAGAGGCTGCCCTGAGCGGTCTCCTCTTCAACGTCCATCGATTCTTCGATGTCAGTCGTCTCAAGCCGACTGGAATCTTGCATCGCAACGTAGATGCGTTCCAGGGCTTCGCAGTCGTCCTGACAGTACCGCTTGTGCCGGTCCCACTCTAACTCGGTTTCCTCGCACGGGTTTTCGAGGAACTGCCGGTAACGACGGGCGACTTCCCCGCCGGACAGCCCGGTGCCGTTGTCTTCCCATCCGAGTGCTTCCGCGACGTGTTCGAGCTTGTTCGTTCGCCCGGGTAGAATCGCGTTATCGAGGTCACGTGCCCATCGCAGCGGGTCACGCTTGGACGCACGCTTCCAGTCGTCCAGGTATTCCGGACAGTGCTTCTGGATGTGCTCGCGCAGCACCGGGAAGTCGAAGTTCCAGCCGTTCCACGCCATGACCTTCCGGTCAGCAGCGTTCACCGAGAACCACATCATGAACGCTTCAATGGCCTGCCCGGCTTCGTCCACGTCCGTTTCGATGAAGGACATGTAGTTCCCGTCGATACCGTCTTGCACGCCGATGAGCCAGACGCACGTCGGGTTCAGCCCGTCCGTTTCAATGTCGATGAACACCGGGTCGTGTCCGGGGACCTGACTATCCGATGTCGGAACGATCTTCCCGTGGGTCAGCGCGGTCGCGGACTGCTTGACCTGCGTGGCTTTCTTCTCACCGAACCCGTCAATCTCCATGAGCTCGTCAACACCGGCATCGGCGATGATTTCTTGCGTATCGTACCCGGCTTCTTTGAGCCGGTCAGCTGTCGTCGGGCCCACGCCTTGAATCGCCTTCATCCCGAGTTTCGACGTATCGATCGTCTCGTCCAGCACGTGCCCTTCGGGCGTGATAGTGAGGGAAATGAAGCTCCCGCCGTTCCCATCGCCCATTCCGGCTCCACGAATGAGGAGCCCATCCCATTCCTGGCAGTACCCGGCATCAAGTTCACCGGAGATGTGCGTGTACGAGCCGGTGAGTTCGTCGGCGTTGAACGCTTCCTTGTACGCATCTAACCCGGTCATGGATGCATCAAGTGCGTCCATGTCCAGCGAGATTTCGAGGAGATTGCTGAAGATAACGGTTTCAGTGTCTGTGTTGAGCGTTTCGTTCCGCTCGTATTCTGCGATGTTCTCGATGTCAGCCAGCGTCGGGCAGACGAGAATGTCGATGTCGTTGACCCTGATGTGGTCAGATTTCCCGGTGTGCTGGTCGCCCGGGTAGAGAATGTTGGGGTTCCCGGGGAGGCTGTAGCTGAGTTGCTGTGTACCAGCGTAGGATTCACCGGTGCCGCTGAGGAAGTACGCGTCAGGAGCGTGCGTTTCGACAAGATCTTCTGTGTCTTCGTCTTCACATCGCCGGAACACGTTCGGTGGGCCACCGATAATCGTGATGGAGTTGTCGTTCGATGGTTCAGGCATTGGCGTGTGTTCTGACGATGCAGTCGAGGTGTTCTCGTCTGTGTTCGTTGCGGAGGCCGTACGGCTATCGGTCGTGAGTGATTGTTGGGAGGCGTTGGGCATGAGTATTCGGGATTATGTGTTGGTAGTGAGTGCAGGGGGCACTGGCACTGGTTCACTGCTCTGTTTTTGCAACTGAGTACTGTGTGCAACGCGGGATTTGGATGTGAGGCTCACAGAGCCGTGTCAGGCGCGTGCAGTGCGTGGCTGCGTGTTGGGTCGTGGAAGTTGCTACGCGAAGTCTCCGAGCGTCTGCTGGTTGTGTGCGGCTTCCTGAATCGGGTCCAGGTCAAGCGTCACGGGTTCATCCGGTGCAGCCGTCTTCGCTTCGTTGACGCGCTTCTCTAACCACTGTTCCTGCTCAACGTTCCCGCCGGTATGATCGAACGGATACCCGATCGTCACGGGGAATGTTTCCAGTGTCGGCTCAATCGGCTCAATGTACAGTTGCCCCATCAACAAGACAACGACATCAACGTGTTCCCAATCAAGGTCCTGGAGTTCATCGGACGTATCGCTGCCCCATGCCCGCCGTTCAGCCGGCTCCATGTTCGTCAGCGACTTATCGTACGGTTCAATCACGGTGTCCGGGTCGAGAATCCCGTGTTCCGCGGATGTTATGAACCAGTCATCGCCGTAGATTTCAGCGAACTTCCGCTTCCATGTTGCGTACCGTGACGTGTACATGTCCTTCGCCGGGACAGCGGTACTGCGTTTCTTGGATCCGCAACCGACGAGCACTCGCACGAACTGGTCGTCATCATCAGACATGGATTACACCATCCGTGACGAGACTCGTTGGGTGAGATGCGCGGGGTAATCGGGTGTGAAAGTCATCACGTCCACTTGCTTGCGACAGTCGCCGGGCCGTGCTTCCCGGGTGAAGAGTATAGAAATGCGGTGTGTAGCGGGCGATCGTCGTGGTGTGTGGAATCATCGATGACTGTGTTGGTTACTTCGGCCAGTTTAGATGGTCGTGTTGTACTCAGAAATCACTGGTGGTCCTGTCGGGCGATTCTACCGAGTCGTTGGAGATGGAGCGAGCGGTTGAAGCACTTGGTGCAGAACGATACCTTCGCGTACTTCGTCGCTACTTCTTCAGCGTCTTCTGCATCGATGCCTGCCCACAGGCTACCCTCAGGAAGTACCTGACCGCAAACCGGGTCAAGTGCGTACCCGTCACCGTTTTCGAGCGGCGGACGTTCGTGAACCGTACCAGTCGGAGACGACACGAATCGGTTCTCACGACCTGCTTCGTGAATCGTCCCGATCCGGTCTTCCCGTGACTGTTTTTCGCGCTGTCGTTCAACGGCCTCCGTCATGCTACTGCCTCCTGTACGGGGGCACTCGCGTTTGAGACTGAATTCATTTTCAACTGACCTTGCCGACGCCGACCTGTTCCGTCTTGGACTGCTCAACACGACACGCAGTGTTCCGTTCCACCATTTCTTCGGCTTCTTCAGCGGTTTCCGCTGTCCGCGTGTGGTACTCGTACCGTTCCCCGGAGGTTGCATTCGGATCGGATTTGATGGCGGCTACGCGCCATTCCGGAATCAACTGTAATTCTTCTTCGAAGGCAGCTGCATCACACACATCGAAGACTGCGTTGAGTTTGTCGTAAATCTCATTCCACGAGTCACCGTCGTCTCGAAGATCTTCGACGACCTCGGTAAACGGATTGTTCTCTGGCAGGCCGCCTTGCTCTTCGACGACTTTGTTTGCTCGCTCGGTTCCATCGTGAGACTCCTCAAACTCAGGTTCTCTCTTGCTCATTTGAATCGTTATCCTCCGGCGGTAGCCCGCCAGCCACGCCCTGTCGGAGAATTGAACTCCGAACGTCCCAATCAGGGTTATTTGCTCTCCGTCAGTTCCAGAAGGTGTCCGCGCAGTCGTAGATAACTCCGTGCTGCGGGCAGACGTATTTGCAGTGCCGTGACGTGAGTTGTTCATCACACATCGGGCACGTTGGACTCGAATTACTCATAACGCTTCTCAGTGGAAGCGTCTACGCGTCCCGGTGGGTTAGTTGCTCGTGTTCACTTGGTCGCGTCCCGGGTTAATCCCGTACTCGTTTTCAATGAGTTCCAGGACTTCGTTGTACTTCGTCGGCGGGATTTTATCGTCGAGTTCCTCTGGCTTGAACTCATCCGGGAGCAGGTTGTGCTTGTCGATGAGGTACGCCATTGCGGCCCGGGGAATCGGGTCGTCATCGGGGATGTTCACGTACGGCGTTTCCTTGGCGTGCCGCCAGACGTGCCAGGTCTCCTCGTTCGAGAAGGACCCGTTCGGATTAGCGACCGTTCGCAGGTCACAGTCACACGGCCGTTCCGCAGCATCGCACCCGCAGTCGGCGTCGCACGCCATCCAGCCGAGCGCGTTGTATCCGGAGCTCTTCACGTAGTCCTTGACGGACAGGTGGTCGCCGTGATCTCGAATCACGAAGTAGTTCTCACTGTCACCGTTGGCGTGGTGGTCGTGAATCGGATTCACTCCGCGGTAGTACGGCGTTCCGCCGCCGCCACGACGCTCGATGTCGTGCAGGTTCATCACGTCACGCAGTGACGCTTCCCAAATCGCGCTTTTGTTCCCGATATCGACTTTCTTCCAGTCAGTCAGGCCCTGCGCCGTCATCGGCAACGTCTCATCATCATCATCGTCGTACGACCCGGAACTAGAGTTCCCACTGGTGTTGTCAGTCGTGCTGGTGTCCGCAACGACCGAGTCCGATGGTTCGTGTTCTTCCGGATCGAACTTCGGGTGGTTCTGCGGGGAAATCGCGTCCTGCAGCACCTTGATGAATTCCTCGTGCGGGTTGTTCCCTTTCTTGACGTGCTCTTTGAGGAAATCCGCGACGTCTATCTTATCTCGCCCGTTTGGCCGGGGGAGTTCACCGACGCCGACGTCGTGGCCTTGCGTTTCGATGTACCGTGCGGTTCTGAGCGCGCCGTCCAGGCCGGCGTCGTTCTCTTCGCTGTCGTTCACGATGAACAGCCCACCGGCTGTCTCCGCGTAGGAACACAGGACATCGTAGTGTTCCTTGGCGAACTCAGTGGTTGCCGGGGAGATGCACGGGATGTTGTGTTGATGCAGCATGATGGCGTCCGTGATGCCTTCCGTGGCGACCAGCGGGTGCCCTTCATGAACGGTTTCCATCCCGAAGATAGGTTCAGTCGTTGCTTCGGTGTTGAGCCACGGTGACTTGTTGAACTTGAGGTATTTCTGCCGGTCAAGCTGGTAGTTCACCGCGTCATCCAGCCAGGATTCCATGTTCTTGTACCGTGACTTCTTGTTGAACGAGTCAGTGGCAAGGATCGCGCCGAATCCACCGACCCCGTCAACGGTGACGCGGTAGAGGTACAGTCCGATGTCGTCACAGGACTGATCTGCGAGGTCCGGGACCATGCCGTCATCCCACCACACGTCACCGGCAGCGTACTTGACCTTCAACTCCAAGTCCTCGGCCACGCCTGGTGCTTTCTCGAACGTCACGTCAGTTCCCGGGGACACGGCGATCGCCGGCGGCTCGAACACCGGCGTGCCGTTCTCCATGTCTACCGTGACGGTGATGTGGTCAGCGTCAGTCTTGTTCTCGACGTTGTTCTTGTAGACGATGTCTTCGGTCTGCGTGGTCATTCGCCCGGCGAAGTGGCAGAACTCACCGTTCCCGTCCTTGTACGGAAAGACGATCCGGTTATCCCACCAGTTCCAGACGGTGAAGTTATCGTTCGCCTTGGCGTGCTCGATAACCGCGGTCAAATCGATTTCTTCCGGGGTCAGTAACGGCTCTGCGTCAGCGGGGCTGAGTTTCGTCTCTCGCAACGCCCATTTCAGGATCTCGATGGGCTCACTGACCTCGTGACTACACTCATCCTCGTCGACGAGGTCGTTCGCAGCGGCATCCGAATCACTGTGCTTGACCGGTTGCCGTTCAATGCGTTCGTACTCGACGTCTTCCGGGTCGTCACCGTTGCGGTGCTCAATGACCTCGATAATCGCGTCTTCCTCAGAGTAGTCGGTACGGGCCTCCTCGGGGAGGAGGTCCATGCTGTTCGGGGAGATACCGCCGCATTTGAAGACGTGCTTCAGGACAGACGGGGTGCCGAGTGCCGCTCGGGCGATCGTCTGCTGGCCGAACCCTTCATCTTCGAGGTGTTCGATGACGCTGTTGTCATCAGGGCAGAACCCGATTTTCCGCGCGTCGATCATCTTCCCACTGATCCCCCACTTCCGTTGAATGTGGTTTCTGTGCGAGTCAGTGAGCTGGCCGTGGAAGTAGTTCACGGCCGCAGTGATGCATTCTCGAACGCGGTCGAAGTCGTTGATGTTCCCACCGACGGTTTCGGGCGGGTCATCGTGCACGAATTCATCACGGATGGTGTCCAGGGCTGCTTTCGCTGCAGCGTGCGGGGTCACCTCCGTCTTGGATGTGTTCGAGCTCTGGTCGTCGTCGGGTGACGTGTTCTGATTTGGTTGAGTAGACATGCGTATGAAGACTGCGGGAGCCGGGTTTCTCTGTACTCGTATTGCACGACAGGCAATATGAGTGGTTGGATATCACCTGATACTACTAGCGTCCCCCCATGCGATGCTGTGTTTCACAAGATAGCGGGCCTGTGTTGCGATGCCGGGAGAAGAGACCGAAGGGACTGCGCTATAGCAATAGTGGTGTGCGGTGAACCGGGAGACGAGCAGTCGTGACGACTACCTTGAAACCTACTGCTCGCGGTGTTCCGGTGAGGATGTGGATTCCTCATCGTCCGCCGAAGAGAAGAACGAGGCCATTCGGCCGAGCACACCGGTACGTGACTTGTCGGGTTGTTCTCCCGGGCCGAGTTGCGGGTGGTTTTCACTCGGTGCGGGCTCTAATTCGTTGTTTGGTGTTTCTTCGGGTTCTTCACCGGGCGCTCGAAGATCGTTCGCGTTGGCTTCTGGTTCTTTGTCGTGATACGAGGTGACTGCGTCAGGATCCGTGACACCCATCGGGTCACTGGTTTTGAAATCACCGACCTGGAGTTCTTCATCCTCGATGTCTTCCATGACTGGTGTGGTGTGCGTGGATTCGTCCACGTCCATGTCGATTGGTTCGTTGGTGTTGTTTGGCCCGTCAACCGCGGCTTGGATGAATTCTTTCGTTGAGTACGGTGTTTCCTCGCTCGTCAGGTCTGTTGCGTGTTCCGGCGCTGGCTCGTGTGAGCTCCCCATGACATCAAGATATGTGTCAACAGCGTCCGGTTCAACGTACTCGTCGATTGACGACCGAATGTGGTTGATAACCCACGCCGGTGTTCCTGGAACGGTTACTTGGATCGGTGTCGATGTTTTGTACGCAGCGATGAGTTCGACATCGCTGTAGTATTCCCCGAGTGTTTTCAGCGCCGGGAGTGTGCCGACGTGCGGGGTGTAGCGAGCGAGGAGCGTGGCGATATCGAATCCGACACCGATGAGGCGGGCTTGGTCAGTGTCTTTTGTCCGGCCAACTGGATCGCTTAGGTACGGTTCGCCTTCAGGCACGGATTTCACGACGTGGAACGGGATGCTGGTGTGCGTGTACCCGCCGTTGTGGAGTTCACGAACACTCCGGACCAGGTGCTCGAATGCTTTCAGTGTCTTGTCTTCCTGCTCGAATTTCCCGCTGTTCGGGATGTATTCGTAAAGGATCGCAGCTGTGTTCTGTGAGCCGTGGAGTTGCGAGTACGCGTACGGTGTGGCGATTGACCCGTTATTATCGCGGACGCATTTTGCTGCGTTGTATTCGTACTCGGCCATGTCAAGCGCGGAATCGAACGAGGTGAATGGCGGGGTGATACGACTCATACGGAAGACGATGTTCCGCCAGCGCGTGAGGAGTCGGTGTGCTTTCAGGTGTCGTTTCGTGATGACCTTGATGAAATACGTGCGTTCGACCTGGTAGCTGGAGGAGAGGATGTTTTCCCGGTTGATCAGTTCGATGTCCATGTCGTCTTCGAGGTATTCCGGGAAGGTGTGAACGAGTGTACTCGTGTCTAACCGACGACCGCCGAGTAAGGCTTGTTTCACGCGGATAGAATACTTGGACCCGAATCCTTTCCGCGGATGCATTGTCGGGAGACTAGGCATTGCTTCTACGTGTATTCATGAGTTGCGCAGGCATAAGTCCCTGCACGCACGGTGTTCACTGAACCGTATCGAGTGACGATGTGACCGGAGTTTACTAATCAGAGTGAGTCGGTGCAGTTCCGGTTTGGAATGAGAAAGCCCGGGGTAGGACGGGGGTGTGATCCCGCTCTGTTGGAGCGGGGTGTCGGTGTGCCGGGATTACCGTTCGGTGGGGTCTGCTGTGGTGATGACCATGTCCGTGTCAGTCGAGTCCATGCTTGATCGTTGCGGGTTTCGAGGGTACGAGATCCCGAGCAGCGAATCGACGCTGCAGTCAAGCCAGGACGCGACGATGTGCGGCGTGATGGTGAACACCCATAGTGCGCCCACGATCGTCATCCCGATGATGGTTCCGAGGGCTGGTGCTCCAAGGTAGAGCAGGCCAGTTGTGACGAGGATGGTACTGACGATGCCGCCGGCCATCGCGTACGTGAGGATGGTGTCAGCACTTGTTCGTCCCCGGGTATCGGGTCGGTTTCGCATCTGTACGTAATAATACACAAACATGGTTTATAAATCTCCCCCCGATGAACCCGGGTTTTCCACGGGTTATATTGACAACTTGATGCGTCAACCGGGTTATTGAAGGAGACCGAGGATTCGGTGCCCGCCGTCATGCCCCCATTTCATGTACTTTCCGCTGAGCTCTAACGCGTCACAGATTTGCTTCGGCAGGTGAACGAGATAATCAGACTTCGACTTCTCCGTGTACTGCACGTTCAACTCGACCGCGCCGGCAGGTGCATCTGCTTCGTTCGTCTCTAACGCGAAGATGAACCCGTCACCAAGCACATCGTACGCAAACCAGACGGTCTCACCGGGCTGGACTTTCTCATAAATGGATTCCGGGATCTGGTACGTGTACACGCCGGATTTCCAGCGTGTCATCATCATCCGCGACACGTTGTACACGTCAACCGCACCGGTGATCATCGACGTGTGGTCAAGAACAGCGACGATTTTCTCGTCGTCACTGTGGTACGTCATTGTTTCACCGGTGAGTCGAGCTGCGGTTGAGACGCGCTTCGGAATCGTAAGCAGACTTTCCGGGCGTTGCGTCCGAGATTCACGTAATTTCCGGCTCAACCCGATAGAATCGTTCGTGCTGAGTAACAGGCAGAACTTCCCGTTATGGTTCATGGGTTGAATACCGAGCGCATCACCTTCGGAAACCCCGGCAGTAGCCATGTGAACGTGCGGGATTTCGAGGTACTGCTTCCCCTGGTACGTCTCTTTCACGACGAATGTCTTCTCCTCGGCTTCTACGTCACTGCCTGCCTGTGTTGAACCAGTGTTACTGCTCATGACGAATCATGCTTCTCCTTGAGAAATGCTTGCAGGACGTGTCGATGGCAGTGTTTTTCCGCGCCTTCATAGCAAACCACAGCAACCGGGCGATCGGGTAATTCACCTAAAATGGTTTCACAGGCTTCCCGGACCGGCGAGTCATCGCGTGTCCAATGCTGTTCCAAGTGCTCACGGTACGTCGCTTCGAAATCGGTGACGTCCCACGCTTCGTTATGCGCATCTACGCGGTCCATCCCGTCGTCTTCGAGTGATGCTCGCGTGTCTTTGAATTCTTCGAACAAATCCCGTGGCGGTCCGAGCGACGGGAATTGCTCATCAGTCATGCCGGAAATACCGTACATTTCGTCGTTCACCACGCTCACGCACCAGGCATCGGCTGGTATCTTCGCAATATCGTGCTGCAGTGCGCTGTTGTAAGTCTCGTGTACGGTGTGTGATCCGGACGGCATCAACGTTGCTTGTTCGGTGTCACTCATAACAGCACGGGGTCCACCTCGTCTGTTCTCGTCGAGGAGCAGGGAACCATCATTAGATCTTCTCGACTCAGTATATTCGACGCGTATTGATAAACATTGGCTCAAATCACTTTTCCATATGGGACTTTCAGAAAAACCATTGTAGATATCCCGGAACACGAGGCACGTCATTCTATCGGCCTGGTCGTGTCGTGAGTTGCTAACGACTATTTACCCTGACGGGTAAATGTACACATGAGAGTCGGAGTTACAACGGCGGCAGTCGCATTGTTAGTTCTTCTAGCTGGATGTAGCGGTATCCCGGGTGTCGGCACTGACACTGGAACAGAGACACCAGGGACGGACACCAATGAATTAGACGCATTACCTGGTGGGATCGATAACGTGTCGAGCGCGACCGTGGATACGCATCAGCAACGATTAGCAGACGCCGGGTCGTACACGACGGATATTACACTCACAGTGGACAATCGTAATGAGACAGGAGAGGGGCAGAATCTCTCATTAACGCAGCAATTCCAGGTGGATCTCGAAAGCGATACGTCACTCATGGTTGCTGATCCGGCGCGTGGCCTGCAATCAGTCTATACTGACGGGAACACCACGTTCGTTCAAGCAAAAGCATCAGCGAACATGACGAATGCCGAGGCGCAGTACGCTCAGACGCAGACACGCAATCTGGACACAAAGGAAGCGTCCGGTGCGACGTCGATGATCATCGAGGAGAACATCACGTACAATCGAATCGGGACGGAGACGTACAATGGGGCTGAGGTTGTCCGGTTCGAAGCTGATGAAAATCGTTCACGTGCGGCGCTTGAACGAATGTTCGCAGCGGACTCGAAGACAGAAAACGTGACCGTCACGGAGTTCTCGTCAACGATACTTGTTGGGACTGACGGTGTGGTCAGACATTACGACTTATCGTACACGGCAGAGAACAACGGGCAAACGGTCACGACCGCGGCCACGATCGATGTGAGTAACGTCGGGGCGACAACCGTCACCCCGCCAGAGTGGTTGGAACACGCACAGAATTCCACTTCGCAAGCGTAACGATCTGCACTGTTCTTCGAGAGTATTTCACGTCACGGGTGCACCGGCGTTGGCAGTAGGCGACGGTTTTTGGTTAGACGGTTCTTTGATTACTGTACTCGATGAGTCATTCGCCTACTACTGAACCAGAAGAAGGTCCTCCTGCACCAGATATTTGCGAGGAATGTGATGGAACAGATTTCACCCCGCGCTCGAAGGCACCAGGTGAGAACGTTGATACGGAGAAGGAATACGTGTTCGCGTATCACGAGTGCGCTGACTGCGGTGCACGGTACAACGATCGGTCTTCACAACTTCTGAACCCGGACAATGTCCGTATCCCGGAATGGGAAGAAATCTTTGGGCACCCGGAACCGTATCCGCATCAACGAACGGCAATCAAAGACATCATTCAAACATCACTGTCTGACGGGTACACCGTGATGGAAGGTGGTTGTGGAACCGGGAAGACCATGATTTCATTGACTGCCGGGCTCCGACTCGTCATGGACCCGCGAACGAAATTCGAACGGATTATGGTGTTGACCTCAGTGAAACAGCAACTCCGGCAATTCGAGAGCGACTTGAAGATCATCAACTCGAATCTCCCGGAGGACATTTCACCGGCACGGGCTGTAACGCTCGTTGGGAAAACAGACTTGTGTCCGTACTCCCGGGAAGAGAAAGCCGGATTCAACAAAGAGAACGTCACACGGAACTGTCGGACACTCCGCGATCAGACGTCGAAGATCATGTCTGACGGGATGGACGGCGCAGAGCTCGCTCGTGCAGCCGTCGACGGGAGCAAAGGCTGGAGTTCCGGTGGGGCAGATTCTCCGTATTCAGACGTGATCCCACAGGCAGACCTGCAGTACTGTCCGTTCTATGCGAATTACAAGGAACACGGCGACCCGTTATTCACGTTCGGACACGCCCCGGACTGCATACTCCACCCGGACGAGATTGTGAATCAAGCTGTGCAGAAAGGCGTGTGCCCGCATTCGGCCATGTCTGTCCTTCTTCGTGACGCTGACGTTGTCATCGCAAACTACTACCACGCGTTCGACGGGAATACGCTGCAGATCACGCACCCGGTCGTCGATGACACCACGTTACTCATCTGCGACGAAGCTCACATGCTTGAACCGCGCGTTCGAGGTATCCTCTCAACGTCAGTCCCCATGTACGGCATCAAGAATGCAGCCAGCGAGGTTGGTGCAGTCTATAACGCTGTCCGGAGCGGTGACAAAATCCAAGATGACGATATACGGACGCGTGAACCACCGCAAGGCGTTGTCCTTGAAAACTTGCAGAAAGAAGGAGTCCAGCCTGGTGTGTTGAAAGACGTGTACTATATCCTGCAACGCATCGGGAACACGTTAGATTCCTCTGTCCAATCGTATCTGGACGATGAGTTCCCGAACTGGCGGAACGACAGGAGCGAACTAGGGAAACACGAGGAGATCCCGTTACGCGATCCAACGAAGAAAGAACGGGATACGTTGACGCAATGGATTGAGAAGCAAGATATCCCCGATCAGGTATGGGAGTTCCTTCCGAAGATAGCGAAAGCTGTGTCTGAATCGTTAAGCGAAGGCTCCGAAGACGGCGGCACATCACACAGCATCGATGACGTTGCAGAACTGTTCAACGAATGGTTCGGACGGGATCATACGAAGTACTTCCGTGAAATCACGTTGCACAAAGAAGATGATGCTCATCCAGCAGCAGAAGGCTGGAATCAGCACTTCCAAGCGGACGTTCAGATTCACAGCGTGATGCCGCGAGCTGTCATTGGTGGGCGTATCGATTCGTTCGGTGCGGGTATCCTGATGAGCGCAACGCTCGAACCCATGGACGTGTACCGTGAGGTCACCGGGATGGACTTCCTCTCCGAAATGGAGAACACACTCGTCACGAACCGGACGTACAATTCGTCGTTCCCGGAAGAGAATCGGTTGTCGATCACGCTGGACTTGCCGAAGTTCACGTACGAGAACCGTGGCGATATCGAAGATGACACCGAGACGCGCCGACAATACTCGAAGGCCATTCGTGCGCTCGCCCGAACAACGCCTGGAAACGTGCTCGTGTGCATGCCATCGTATCGTGAAGGGCAGTGGGCGGCTGCGATATTGAAACACAGCGAAAACGTCTCGAAAGACGTGTTGCTCGATGAATCCTCCTCGGAAGGAGCAACGCAGGCATTGAAACAGGAATTCATCGAGGGCGAAGGGAAGGTCCTCGTTACAAGCCTGCGTGGAACGCTGACCGAAGGCGTGGATTTCGACGAGGACAAACTCTTGTCGTGCATCGTGTGTGGTGTCCCGATCGAGAATGTCGGGTCACCGAAGACGAAAGCGGTACGGACAGCGTACGAAGACCAGTTCGGTGGTCTCGGGTTCGACTACGGGTTAACGGTCCCGGCTGTCAGGAAGACACGGCAGGCGCTTGGCCGCGTTATTCGCGGTGACGATGAAGTCGGTGTTCGCGTTGCAGCGGATAAACGGTATTCCGAAGGCGGTCAAGGCAGTGTTCGGAAGTACCTCTCTGAGAAAGAGCAAGCAGAGTACGAATCGATGGATGACGTGAACGAGTTCTATCACGAGCTGAAGGCGTTCTGGAACGCGCAGTCGTAATCAGTTCACTGGTTCACTGCACATCCGGATTTGTATTAGGTTTTTATACCCGGATGGGTTACTGATAGGTACACGGTTGAGAGGAACGTTCCTCCAGTCAGAGAAACCTATCAACACATGATTCGAGACCGACTCACAGCAGCACTCCCTGACCAGATTAAGGTTGGATACGGGACACTGTACATTCACACGAATCGGGGTATCGAATACATCGATGCGTTCGCTTCACTCCCCTACATCGACCGGCTTTCAGACGTTGGTGTAGCGACATTCATTTTCTCAATGTTCGCTTCACTCGCTGTCCTCGTTGTAACGGGGCTCTCCACGCTCCAATCACCACCGGAACCGACTGCTGCACAGGATCCAGTGAATCTCCTGGCGATTCCCGGACTGAACGATTTCCTCCCGGTCGCTGCGACAGCGTACATCGTAATCGCGCTTGTCATCGCAACCGGGGTACACGAACTCGCGCACGGAATCACGATGCGATCCGCAGACGTCACCGTTGAAGAAGTCGGGATCGTTACGTTGCTTGTCGTGCCGATTGCAGCGTACGTGATGCCGGACGAAGAGGAATACGAAAACGCGTCTGTCCACAGTCGCGCACGCATCCTGTCTGCTGGCGTGTTCGCTAACCTCCTCGTATTCGCAGTCACCTCATTCTTGTTCCTTCTTCCCGGCTCGGGGAGTGCAATCGAAGCATTCCTCGCGTACTTCGGTTCTGTATACGGTGGCGGCGCACCGGCAGCAGAGGCAGTCGCCTCACTCGGCGTTGTGACGAACGTCCTGTTCTGGACGTGGTTCTTCAATCTGAACTTAGCGTTCGTGAACGCACTTCCTGTCATGACGCTCGACGGTGGGCGCGTCGCTGGACTACTCGGTGAACTTGTTCCGACGCCGTTCAGCACGTCGGTCACGGCAACTGCAATCATGGGAGTGACGACGATCGGTACTGCAGGCGTGTTCGTTATCGCAGTGTTCGGTCCGCTGTTCCTCTAACACAGCGGATTCGTTGTTCAGTCTTCGTTTCCGTCAGTGTCTGCGTGTACGAGCTCGATCACCTGCACGGTTTCGGAGATTGGACTGACGAAATCAGCTGATGACTGCATCGCTTCAGCGATTTCGTTTGCTTCGGGTAGTGTCTCTGCGAACTGCCAGTCGTTATCTGATCGGACAACTGCGTAGTTATCATCTTCACCGCGATGCTCCATCGCGGATTCGATGACGTAGTACGGTATCGCTCGGTTCTCGTCGGTATCGATGTCGAGGTCTGTGTTTGAGGTCATGTGTTTCGTGGGTTTGTTACTCAGCGGGTGGGTTGTTCAGATGTGAGTCTTCAGGGAGACAGGTTATCGCGGGATGGTTCCGGTAAGCATGTATTGAATTCCGATGAGCAAGAAGCTCAGGGCAACACCGTAGTAGATGACCCGTTGATAGAGTGTTCGCGCCTCAATTTCGCCGACTGGATGGTACAGTTGCACGAGGATTAACGCGCCGGTTGTTGCTGAGAGAAATCCGAACGCCTGGTGTGGGCTCAACGCGGATGCGATTGCAATCAGCCCGGTGAGATAGATGAAGACCCCGAGGAGTATCACTGGTACAGACACCGGAAGTCGTCGGTTGATGCGAACCCATTTTGGTTTGAGCTCTGCACCGATTCTTTCAACTATCGTTCGGTCATCGGGCTCTTCATCATTGATGTTTGTTTGCGGTGATGTCTGTCCGTTGGAGATGCGAACGCCATCGGAGCCGGGTGAATCATCCATGGTATTTCACTTTGAACGGGGTTCGTGGGGTTACATGAACTGGCCGATGCCAGTCTGTTCCTGCCCGCTCTTGACGTCTTCCCACGTGATGTCTACGGCTTTCAGCACACGTGATAGCGGGCCTTTGAGCGTCTTGTCGAGCATCTTCTCCCACGCCACTTCGAATTCCTCCGGGACCTGGTCGTCGTGGATGAAGCAGATCACGTCAGGGTCTTTCTTGAATTCCCTGTACGTGCTATCCTCTTGTGGGCTGAGTCCAAGCCCGCCGTCTTCTACAGGTGCTTCTGCGACGTTCCGGTAGAAGTCAGGGTGGACGCGATCGAGGTAGACGCGTTTGGGTTTCGAACCGTTCCCGAGATTCATCCCAAGGAGTTGGTTGGCGTACTTGGCTCCACGGACCTGTGCAGTTTCGGTATCGTAATCATCGAGGTCTTTCCCGATACCGCTTGGAATACCGATTTTCCCGACCCCGTATTCTCCGTCTTGGAAGTCGCTGATGAGGGTTTCGAGGTAGTCTCGGACGTCGTCCAGGTCTTCGCCCATCACAAGCATCTCGATGAGTTTCTTCTGTGAGATTTTCGTGATTGCAGCGATGTCCGAGCGTTTGTACTCGAACCCGGTGATGTCCGTCTTATCAACGAACTTACCCTCTTTCCACACGATGTGCCCGGCGTACCTCTTTTTCTTCCCGGCTTGGAGGAATCGCTTGTAGAGCTTCTCGAATTCGATGAGGAAGTTGTGTTCTTCGGCGTTCAGGTTTTCGCGGGCGTACTCGTTGTATCGTTCGTTGATGTGCTCTTCAATTTCGAACGATCGGTCGAGCGCGGCTTGGAGCACTCGGAGCTGGTCGTCGGGCCAGTCGGGGCCTTCTTCTCTGACCTCGTCGCTGATTTCGACGTTTGTTTCAAGATTTTTGAGTTCTAACATAACGCTGTCAGTGTCACCATAACTGACAGTTCCGCCCATCTCCTCGACGACTTGCTCGGTGAAGTCAATGACCCCACGACCCGTTGCAGTGACCGCAGCGGCGTTGTCCTTGTCGTATAGGCGGAAGCGATCCCACCCAAGGGTGCCGTACAAAGAATTCATAATCACCTTGACAGCTCCCTGCTGTTGGTCATACAACTCATACATCGGATCGCCCGGTTCGTGCTGTGAGCGGAGTTCCTTTTTCTTATCTCGCTCACCGAGCAACTCGTTCACCATCTCCCGGATGATACCGTCTTCATCCTTCTTGTAGTGAATCCCGTTCGGAGACTTGAATGTCTCACCATCGTACTCATCCGGATTCTCGATCTTCGTCTCCGGAGACGCGTTGATGGTGGTCATGCACATCGGATATAGGCTCTTCAAGTCCAGAACTGTCACATTTTCTTTAATTCCAGTGATGGGGTCGAACACCGCGCCGCCTTCGTAATCCTCACCAACTTCGACAGTTCCTTTCGAGGGAAGAACAAATTCGTTGTTGACCTTGTGGAGCACGTACATGTCCACTGCATCACCGGGAATCGGCGCGTCCTGCAGTCGGCAACCAACGAATTCCTTGACCTCATCCCAAAAGTCGATGATGTCAAGTTGCTCGTCGAGCTCAACACAAATCTCGACGTCACGAAGGTTGTATTCGATGAGTCGTTCCGGGTCCTGCTCCCACAGGTCACCGATGTCGCCATCAAACCGTTCCTTCCCAATATCCAGTTCTTGCTGTCCAACTGCTTCCAGACGGTAGGAATCAAGCTCTGAGAACTGTGTTCGCTTGTAGGCCTCCAACAGGTCGAACACGACACGGCCCTTGATGTTCGGGCCACGCCATCCACCGTTCCAGACTTCGTTCACACGAGAGAGACGATCGGGGTCCAGGTCGTAATCCGTCTCGTCATCCGGAGTATCCCGTTCGTTCAGCTTCTCCAATCGGTTGATGAGGTACTGTGCGTCGAAATCATCCACGTTCCATCCAACAATGAGATCTGCCTCAGTCGAATTCACGTAGGCGATGTACTGAGCCAGCATCTGCTCTTCACTATCGCACTCACGAATATCGACAGTCGGGGCTTCTTCATTGTCTCCAATGAACTCGTAATCCTCGACCTCAGTTGGGATTTCTGCCTCGACGGTATCACTGTTGTAATACCAGATGACGTATTCGTCGTCTTCCGAGTCGTGTGCGGTGATGCACAGGATGTTCTCTTCAGCGTCTTCTGCTTCCGGGAACCCGTTCCGGTCTTCCACCTCGATGTCAACGTTGTGGATACGGGGTTCTGCACTCGCATCAACCGGTTCAACTTCGTGAATCTTCGCTTCGATAACGTTCCCTTCGGTCTCGTTGTCAACAGGAACACGGATACCGCTCGTGATGTCCTTGTCAATCAGGAATCGGTCGGGGAAGAGAACGTCAGCTTCGTAGTGGTCGTAGTCGTCACGAATCTTCCCAACAGTTCGCGGGATGTGCGTCGTCACTTGCGTCAGTGGCGTTCCACGAATCGATTTGAACCCATCAGGGTTATCTGCATCGTAGTTTCGCTTCCCGGCGAAGATATCACGGGACGTATCGATGTCACGGCCTTCGTTTCGCGGGACGTAGAAGTATGGTTTGAATCCGCGGACGTTCACTTGATACGGTTCACCGGTGTCAGGGTCACGGCAGAAGACGTGAATCACTGCACGCTCAGTATTCCCATCCAGGTACCGAGTCGTGTAATTCACCTGAATAACCGCGAGATCGTGGTATTCAGATTCGTCTTCGTATTCCGGGGCATCCTCCGGCTCTACGATGATATCATCGTCAGTGTCTTCTGCACCATCCGGGTCAGTAACGGCTTCTGCTTCCTGTTCAATGATGTCAGGCGTTGTTTCCGTCCGGTTTGGCGGTGCGGTTCTGAATTCTTTCTCATTGGAATCTGCACTGTCATCAACAGGGTCAGTGTCAGATTCTGGTGTTTCCTCCGGGTCAGTCGTTTCAGTATCGGAACCACCGGAAGACCAACTGTCCTGCTGGTTTGCCGACCACTCGGCGTCACCATCAGATGAATCGAGAAGGGATTGAGAATCTTGCGTCATAATGGATGGGTGCTGTCTATGTACTTGTTTAGTGCGGGCGCGTTTAACTCGTTGGGATATCGGTTTACCATGGGGGAACTACCACTTAAGTCGCTACTGCGTATACCCCCGACTCCTGGTGAAAATTGGTTTATAAAATGAACCGTATTGCGGGCGGTTTCAGCGGTGTAGAACGGGTGCCGGTATGGGTGCAACCTTTCGGAGTGTCTGTTTCGTTTCGTTACGGTGTTGGGAGCGTCATCTGCTCACCAGAACTCTCGGTTTCAGCTGGTTTCTCACCGTCACCATCGTTGTCGATCGGTGCCTGTGCAGGCTCCTCGGATGTGGTGTCCTCATCACCCCACCGCTCGACCGGCTTGCGTTCTTCCTGTGCACGAATTTCATCCCACTGCTGCAGGGACGTATCGACTAACTTGATTTTCTCCGTCGTTTCTTGCTCTTGGTCGTACCCGCCGATGACTTTCGGCGTGTACTCATCGCTCCCGGTTTCAACAGCAGTTTTTGTCATCCCGTCCGCTTCAACGGCGGGCGTCTGCTGATCGGCAGTCGCTTCGATGTTAGTGGTTCCGACTGACCAGTCATCCATATCAGCTACGGCAGCTTTCTGCGTGTCTGTCTCGGCCGTAGAGACGTTTGTCGTTTCGGTCGGGCGTTCTGGACGCTGTGCGGCTTCCATGACGTCAGCGAGGTCAGATGCGAGCGTCATGACTGCATCGAGTTGTGTGTCGATGTCAGCGTTCAGATCGAGCGAGGTGATGCCGACCTGCTTGTAGGAGTCGAGATTTTCGATTTCCGCAGGCAGTCCGAGTTCATCTTTCGCGTGGAACCGGACTTGTGCGAGTAATTGGTGCAGCTGCGTGAGTTCTTGTTTGTATGACATGGGTGGTTGCTACGGTAGAATCGTTCGCTCTACCATTTGGGTGGATTGCTGACAGCCCGTGTTGTGATGCGTGTTCACGGCCTCATTTCTCGTACGCATGCGTAGCAGCGTGTTTTGAGATGCCGTGTACAGTGCGGTAGTCCCGGGAAGCCGTCGCTCGTGTTGAGTGAACGGTGTTCCCGGTGTAGAATCACAGCGTGACTGAGTAGCACCTGTCCATGGTGTCTCATCGAGGCAACGCGAGCTGAGTCGCGTTGTCCTGTGGGGTACAGGAAACAGCGTGCTGTGGGGTGTGGGGCTGTTATGGTTTCTTTGCATCGCGGGATTATGGATGCGAGGGGGTTGGTTGACGCTTCGTACAGCCATGCAGAACGAGAGTGGAACGCGTTATGTCGTGCAGGTAGTTTCTGATGCACGCAATGACGTTCACTTGCTCTCGTTCAAGGGGTTTCTCTGTGTACCATACATACTATTTCGAGGCATATAATACTACCCCTTGAACGCGGATTTCTGAGGTATAGCCCTGTGTACGCGTCGGAATCCCCATCCATAACCCCGGTTGCATCATGCGGTTAACGACCTGTTGCAGGCAGTGCTTTACAAGGAAATCATTGTCGTGAAAATGCGAGGGTCTTTCCAAGGAACCGCCGGGTCAGAGATGGTAAAGTTGAATGTCGATTTCGTCGATTCCGGCGTGATCGAATTCGGTTTCAGATAGCCCGGTGAACGCGGGAACGGAATCTTTCCAGACCGGAGGCACCGTGTCGTCTGCAAGATCACTATCTTCAGCAAGGCCTTTCCATAGAAGCGCTTGATCGTACGATTCAATGTCTAACGGAATGTGTTCCGGGATTGATTCACTCACCAGAACAATCAACTTCTTTTTCATCCTGCTCATGGCGACGTTCAAACGATTCAAATCCAGCAGGAAATCACTCTCAGCAGCAATGTAATCCGGGTCACTCACGGTCGCGGTCATGATAATCACATCCCGCTCCCCGCCCTGAAATCGTTCAACTGTATCCACGTCCACGCGAGACCCTGGCTCCCCGGGGTCCTCATCAGTAACGTCCTGAATCGTGCTTTCCACTAATCCGCGTTGTGCGTTGTGCGGACTGACGATCCCGATGTCATTCGTCTCATCAATCGATCCGACGATCTCCGCTGCGATGCGTGCTTCTATCGGATTCGATTGTTGACTCGACGTGTCGTTATACGACAACACAGTCAACGGTTCATCCGGGTTCAACGCTTTAGCCATCCCGTCCGTCTTCGCTGAAGGTTGCGCGATTGTTTCCTGTTCGTCCGAGGAATACTGGATCCCGTCGAGCTTCATGTACACCCATTTTTCAAGGAAGTCAGCAACCGTCATGTGACACCGATAGGTTTTCTGAAGCTGGTGGAGCGGGATATCAACGCAGGCAGTATCACTGAGTCCAATGATTTCTTCCATGTCGTCATTGAAGATGTTCACCTCTTCATCAGGCATCAACACTCGGCAAAAGTTCAGCACCGACAGGTACGGTGCGAACTCTGTGATCGAAGGGCGGAGTTCATCGTGCCATTCGTGCTGGTGCACAGGCGGCAGTTGCCGGTGATCTCCGGAAATGAGGATGTTCCCACCACGATCGTAGAACGACGCCGAGAGCAGGAACTGTGAGACCGGCATCATCGAACCTTCGTCGACAGCAACGACATCAAACAGTTCGTATTCCCGCATCGATGGTGATGCATCCATCCCTGGAAGCGTTGTCTGCGTCTCTGCTGCCTCTTTATCGACGTTTGTGTTGAACACTGTATCTTCGATCACAGCATCTGCAACCCGATACGTCATGCCTGGCGTTGCGAATGCGATGATGTGCTTATTCTCATCACCGGCTTTACTCGATTTCTTCAACCTGCGCTTCACTTCCCCAATGTGTTTCTCGCTATGCTCATCGTCGTAGAACGCAGTGTAGACGACGTCGCTTCGTGGGGCGGCCGGTGGTTGAGAGACACGAAGCAGCATCACGTCGTCTAACTCACCACTGTATTCCGGTGAGTCTTTGACGGTATCGAGTAGTTCAATGACGTCAGCCATCACTTCATCAATCGCTTTGTTACTCGCACCACTCACCAATTCACGGCATGGACCGGGCTCATCATGTGAGAGTAATCGAGCGATGAGTGCGGGCGCAAGCGCCCCTGACGTTTTCCCCGTTCCGGGCGGGCCTTGCAGAACTGAGATTTCGTGGTCAACGTCAGTGATGAACCCTCTCTGTTCCGTGTTCACGGGAAGTGGTGGTGTCTCACTCCGTTGCATCCAATCAGCGAAACCGTTCGCCACGGACGCATCGAACCGGTTCGCATTCGTGGTAGCTGTCCCGTTAATCAGATCATCCAGTAACTGGCAGGAGGCACTGTAATCTGGTTTCTCTAGCACGTAACTGATTTTCTCACCAGTTGGGTCATCCGGTGTCGGGTCAAGGATAAACGCATCCCCTGGTGCGACCATGTGTGGTTCATCACCGCGTGTTGCTTCGATAGTCTCGTTGAAGTATGTGAATTCGCTCCCTCCACCGCTAGCGAAATTCAATGAATTCAAGACGAGTTTCGCTTCATTCGGGCCACCAGCTCCCATATCGATTTCTTCAATCGTCACGGTCGGGCAGTCTCTCAAACTCCACAACCCTTGTAAGTCAATATCTTCCCGAATATCTGTCCGGCCTGCTTCTTTCACTGGAATCATGGTCATGAACGATCCAATGGTCGTTCCACTCGTTGCTTTCTTCCGGAAGGCGGAGAGCACATCACTCGGATCGCTCAACGGGAGCTGCGAGTAATTGACGTGCACGTTAATCGAGTATTCAGACTCGTCATCGCTAAGCTCGATGTCATCCACGACAACGATGATGGATTTCCCGCTTCGAATACGTTGCAGACAGTTCTTCAACGCGTATGATTCATCTTCGTCGGTACTCTCACCTTGCTCAATCCGCAAGTAATCTAAGCACGCTTCAGCGATGGTTTCAGTGCCTGACTCGGTTTCACGGATCGTGGAAATATCGATTGGTTTCTTTGTCATGTTAGTCACCACCCTCGGTGTCTTCCTGGAACGGCTTCACGTAGATGTAATTAGATGCCTTGCTCGAAAGCCCTTGTTCAACCCGGCACAGCGCTTCGCAAAGACGTTCCATGAGCGCTTCAACGTCTTCTGTAGTCACCGGGACTGCGTCTTCCGGGTCAGCGTTCTCGTTGTGATACCGATATGGGTCAATGCGAACGGAGTCATCACTGTTTTTCATCTCTTCAACCCATGCGTCGGTGATCCGGCCGCTAGCAACCCACAGGTATGCCAGTGGGATTTTCGCCCCGGTTCGAACACGCGAGTTGTACCACCCATCACCCGAAGACAGGTCTTCACCGGGAAGGTCTAACTTGATCGACTCCTTGGTCTTGTAGTAGGGAACGATACGGTTGAACAACCGGTATCGGAAGACGTCTTCCAAGTCAATCTCCGATTTCCCGTCCGGAGCTCGTGACTGGTCTTTCGGTGTGTACTTCCACCCTTTGTTCTTCAACACAGGATCCGACGAGTACTTCGGATAGAACTCGTTGTACATATTCACAATCCCGGTGGTCGGGAATCGCACAGCGATACGCGTCTCTAATTCAGGTGCAATCGGTGAAATCATGTTCTGTTCAGCGCCAGAACGTCGCCCGAGCAAATTCCGGAATGCAACAAGGTCATCAGACACGCGAATTTCCTCTTCTAACGTTCCTTGTGCATCGGGATCCCGAGTCTGTGTTTCTCCCCCGCCAGACGTTGTTCCTTTCGTAATCGTCCCGGTCGTGTACATCGCAAGCCGTTCCTCTAATCGTTGTTTCTCATCCTCTGTGTACGTGTAGAAGTGCAGAAACGGGTTATCTAGATCAGCATTGTGAAGATTAATCCCACGACCAACACGCTCAATCGCGGTGAATAATTCATCGACGAACGTCTCTAACAACCGGGCCTCTGCCCGGTGAGCGTCCTCGAACCCGTCAGGCATGTCGTCGTCCATGATCCCGTACGATATCGGGTCCGTTGTGGTCGCACCGGCAGTCACGAAGAATCCTGCGCCAGCGATCGTATCCCGAACGTGATCGTATTGCACATTCAGGTAGACGCGAATCATCGACCCTGGTGGGATCCCACCAAAGTCATCCTCCCATTTTTCACCTTCTCCCCAATCATCGGAGGGCAGATTTCCTTTCCCGGTATTCCGAATGGTTACCGGGTCATGCGTCGGTTCGACTTTCGCGTGGTTCTCATTGATGTTCTGAAGGAGCCCCTGTGCTTGCTGGATGAGCTCCGGGAGTTTCTCCCCAAGTCCGGCGATTGATGCAAGCGTCTCGTATGTGTCTCGGTGAGATCTGGTGGGAGTTGGTTTCGGGTCGTTTACAGGGTCAGAGTCCGCGCCGACAGGCTCAGCCAAGTACGCAAGGTCATTCAAGTCATTGACACCGTTGTTTTCCAGGGTCCGTTGAATACCTCGATTGATTCCGAGTAATTCGAGGCCAGCGTCTTCAATCGCTGTAGCGTAGCATACCTCGTTGTACTGGCAGGACGAGCATTTCGTATCAAGCTGGAAGTCCACGGCATCGAAATCGGTTACGTTGAATATCTTGTCGAGGACACCACCGGCTTTCGTTAATTGCTTCAAATCGGTTTCCCGGCTTGCTTGGTCGAATTCTGGCACGGTATCCGGTATTAATGGGAGGTACGTGTCGTGTTGTGTGAGAACACCGGTTTCTAACGTGATCTGCTCGGTTGGGACCGAGGGGAGCTGGCGAATCCCGATACTGTACGTAACGGTCTGAATCTGGTGGTTGGCTTGCTCTTCCGTGGCGAGTTTCACATCGATCACACGGACCCGAGCGTTGACACCCGGGGCAGTGTCGTCATCAGGGCCAGTGGGCCATATCAGGACAATGTCAGCGTCACCGCTAACATCCCATTCCCCGATTTCAGCAGCAAGTGATGGTTGGAACACGACAATAGGGTCATCGATTGGCCGGGCAGTTTGCCCTACCGGAGGTTGTCTCCGACCAGTGTTCATTTCTTCGAATGGAATGGCACTCTCGGTGTTGATTGGTCTGGTTTCGGTTTCGCCGAGTACCTCTGCGAGGAGTGTTTCAGTGTAGGCAAGACGGAGCTTGTAGAACGCAGATGTGACAGGCCCTTCGTCGACGTCTGCGTCATCGGGGAGTTCGTAGTCAGCCAGCACAATGTCAGTGGCGTGCGAATCCAGGAATGTGAAGTCGCCTGTGCGTAATTCGGCGTCTGTGAAGTCGTGGTTATCGAACGAGAGCTCAGCGGCAGCGACGCCAGGAATCGCTTTCGTTGCCATGCTGAGCGTGAGCGCTTCAACGTCGTAGAAATCAGTAACCTCGTCTTTGATCACATCGATTATTTCTTCCTCGAATTCGTTCCCGGCTTTCTTCTCAACGAGGTTCCCGCCGCCGAATGATTCTCGAAAACTCCCTTTGTTGTGCCCGATCTCGTCAAACCCGGTTTCTTCGATGCCGAATTTGAAATACCGGGGGCACATGTCCAGTGCGATGTATTTCCCGAGTTTGCTCGGCTGTAACTGTGGGCGTTCGCGGGGAGATGTGGAGGGAGACATTGAGTTATGAGTTTATAAGCGGGATGGTACTATGAATATTCGCTTTTTCATTCCCGGATAGTCACGAGTTTTGCTTCCGGGGGTCCGTTTCGAGTTGGTACCTGTAGTATACTGCGCGGTAAAATATCTACGTGCAAAACAAGGTTTGCAGCGAGGCTTTAAACCGCAGTGTTCCATACGTTTGCACAAGATCACTGATGCCAGAAGAATTTGACAGCATTTACCGTGTCGTCGGGTTTGGCGACGAAGCTCGGCGCATGGCGCTATACGACATCCCGCGTGATGACACCGCTTGGGTAAACACAATCGGGTACGAAGACAGTATCCGGTCTGTCCTGGAAAACATCGAAAGTGGAAACATTGTTGAGGCAATCGTCACCGATGAAGGCGATGAAAACGAATACTGGAATCTCCTCGATATCGAGATCGTGGATGACACTGTTCTCTACTTCGTTCCAACAGACGGGTACACTCCAGGCCCGACCGACGGTATTTGGGAGAAACGTGACGAAGGAGCTGATATCGTCACAGCAGGTCGTCGAGACGATAACGATGAGGTTCTTTACGAGATCCAACTCCAATCGAATACCGTCATGACCGAGGAAGGTGAACAACTCGACGTGTTCCCAAATCTACAGCGCGGTGAGCTACTCACCGAACCGCTGTTCGAAGGGAACGGGTGCGATCACCTCCCGAACGGTTCGAAAGCTGTGATTGTCGTGGACCCTGAAGACAAACCGTACATCGCCATGTACCTCTTCCCGGAGAAGGCCGGGAAATTCAACGAGATTTGGGGCGCACTGTACGACTACGTCGACGGCGTCTAATCCGCAACAAACCAATCGCGTTGCACCACTACCCGTTGCGGTTAGCCGTCTCTTCTGGCCGTTTCTCATCGGTCAACCCGCCTTTCCTACAGACTGTCGTAGCATCGGCGACACCGGTGCCTGTGACGATTCAAACGCATCCCCCGATGGATGCCACGCTCCGAGAAGAAACCGATTGTCCGGTGATTCGTTAACGAGAACCCGGGGTCGTCACGATACCGTGGTCTGCAACCGCCCATGTCTTGATGTTCCCATCACCGTACGTCATCCGAATCTCATCAGCCGTAACGTCGTATCGCGTCATTCCAGGGTGATGATCGAGTGACCCTTGGCAAACTTCCGTAATGGTAAACGGGAACGCGTCAGCGTCAGCGACACGGGCGACATCCGCTAAGAAATCCAGGTTATTGAGCGGTTCCCCGTACACTTCATCCTCGTCGCTAGTGTCTTCATGCTCAACCGCAAAGATCCATTCCCCATTCACCGAGAGGTACTCGTTCTGGAGCTCCAAGGAGAGCTGGAAGTGTGTGAGGTACTGTTCGGTAATCTGTTCAGCAACGTCTTCATCAGCGATTTTGATGCGATCGCTGGTGAGTCGGTAGTAGTCAGTCATAGTTGCGTTAACTGCGGTGTGCGCCGCAGCACCCCCGTCTCCTCGGCGGCCACCCTCCCGGTACGGGAGTGATAATGCGCAGAGCGCTCTGCGCATGAGAGCGCTCTGAATGCATCGTGAAGAACAGACTGTTCGTGGCCGCCGAAAGTCGTTACCCGGTGATACTGCCGGTACTGGACAGATTGCTTACTTCTGTCGGTGACAGGCTTTTCCGATAGATACGCACATCGGACAGTAACCCGGTGAGAGGGTTCGCACCATAGTCACCGAGGCGTTTTCCTAACCCGAACGTTTCAGGGAATGCTGAACCGTATCCGTATGAGAAGTTGTTCTTATCGTCCGGTAAGGCTTCACCGTCAACGTAAACGATCCCGGTTCCGCTATCACCAACTAACGTGAATAGGTGCCATTCATTCTGCGTGATGTCTGCATTGATGAACGAGTAATCCGTTCCGAGCCCTGCGAGGACCTCCTGCGCAGATTTATTATACCCCAAATGGAATCTGTCCGGTCCTGCTCCAGTATCCCACCGATCCTGTGTCTGGAAGTTCACCCAAAACGAATACGTGACGTTCTCAACAGAATCAACTGGCGCATCAACCTCAACAACCGCATCAGTTCCCCCGTCAAAATAATACGCGTCGTCAACTCGACCGTCGTACCCGGTTGTAACTCCAGGTCCGATACTCCCATCATTACTCCCCCATACGTCGATCGCAGTTCCCGTTTCGGTGTCTGTATCGTTGCACGTCCATCGAGAGACACCGCTTTCAGGTCTACTACTGGTAGTAATCTCACCGTCCGCACCAACCCGGACGTGAGTACTGTCTTCGATTGCATCCTCCCATCGTTCACCGTCATCCCCACCCCATTTGAGCTCGCCATCCGTTTGGATAGACCGAGCTTTGGTGGTGAATAATGGGTTTCCGCCGTCAGTCATACTATAGTATTCGTGCGGGCAACCGTAAAACTCTGCCAGGCCCGGGCTAGATATCGACGAAGTCAGCCATATCCCCGTTCTGACTGATGAACTCCTTCCGCGGCCCGACTTCATCACCCATCAGAATCGAGAACGTCTTATCGGCCTCTGCAGCATCATCGATGGTGAGTTGCTTGAGATGCCGGTTCTCCGGGTTCATTGTGCTGTCCCACAGTTGCTTCGGGTTCATCTCACCAAGTCCCTTGAACCGCTGGACCTGCGTCGGGTTCCCGTCACACTTCTCTTGAACGATACGGTCACGTTCAGTTTCGTTCATCACGTCGTACGTGTTCCCGCCTTTCTTGATCCGATAGAGCGGCGGTTGCGCAGCGTACACGTACCCGGCTTCGATTAACGGTTTCATGTACCGGAAGAAGAACGTCAGCAACAACGTCCGGATGTGTGCGCCATCAACGTCGGCGTCCGTGAGGATGATGATCTTCTTGTACCGGACGTCATCGATGTTGAACTCGTCACCAACGCCAGCACCAATCGCCTGAATCATCGACTGGATCTCGTTGTTCTCCAAGACACGGTCCAACCGGTGTTTCTCCACGTTGATGATCTTCCCCCGAATCGGGAGAATTGCTTGAATCGCGTTGTCACGGCCTTGCTTGGCGCTTCCGCCGGCTGAGTCACCTTCTGTAATCATGAGCTCAGCATCGTCCGGGTCTTTCGACTGACAGTCTGCGAGTTTCCCGGGCAGTGTCGTGCCGCCTAACGCGCTTTTCCGTCGCGTCAACTCTTTGGCTTTCTCAGCAGCTTGCCGTGCCTTTGCGGCCTCTACAGCGTTCTGCACGAGAACTTGTCCGCCGTTCGGGTTCTCCTCAAAGTACTGCTTCAGGCCGTCGTTCATGACGCCTTCGACGATCCCGCGGACCTCGGCGTTCCCGAGTGTGGTTTTCGTCTGCCCTTCGAACTGTGGGTCCGGGTGTTTGACCGAGATGACAGCAGTCATCCCGTCACGAACGTCTTCACCGGAGAGATTCCCGTTCACCTCCCCAAGCATGTCGTTGTCAGCTGCGTACTGGTTGAAGATACGCGTGACAGCCGTTTTGAATCCGGTCAGGTGACGACCGCCTTCCTTCGTGTTGATGTTGTTGGCGAAGGAGTGAATCGAGGATTGAACGCTGTCGGTCACCTGCAAGGCAATCTCAACGTTCATCGAACCGCCGTCCGGGATTTCCTCATCACCTTCGAAGTACAGAACGTCTTCGTGAACGGGGTTTCGGCCTTCGTTAAGGTATTCGACGTACTCCTTGATCCCGCCTTCGTACAGGAAGGAGTACTCACGCGTATCGCCGTCATCGTCGGCATGGTCGCGTTCGTCCGTGATATCGATTTGAATCCCGGAATTCAGGAACGCGAGTTGGCGAAGACGCTTGGCGAGTGTCTCGAAGTCGTACGTGGTGACTTCGAAGATGTCAGCATCGGGCTGGAACCAAATTTCCGTCCCGGTTTCCTCACCAGGTTCCATCTCCCGGGTCATCTCCATTTCTTGCGCCGGGACACCGCGCTCGAAGGAGTGCTCGTACACGTTCCGGTTCCGTTTCACTGTGACTTTCAGTTTCTCACTGAGCGCGTTCACAGCTGAAACACCGACACCGTGTAGACCACCGGAGACCTGGTAGGAGTCGTTGTCGAATTTCCCACCGGCGTGGAGAATCGTCATGATGACTTCCAGCGCTGGCGCATCGTATTCAGCGTGATTGTCAACCGGGATGCCACGACCGTTGTCAGTGACGGTGATGGCGTTCCCGTTGTGGATGGTGACGCCGATCGTGTCGCAGTATCCGGCGAGTGCCTCGTCAATCGAGTTGTCGATTACTTCGTCAACGAGGTGGTGAAGTCCTTTTGAGTCCGTAGATCCGATATACATTCCAGGGCGTTCACGGACGGCGTCAAGGCCTTCCAGTACCTGGATGTTACTGGCTTCATACTCTCCTTGTTGTTCACTCATCTGAGTGTACTATCCTAAGGCTTGAACCGGTATAAGCCTTCGAATTCTCGGTGACGGTGACAGCGAAAACTAGTTTACTGCGGTTCTTTGTCTTCGGCGGACTGCTCGTTCTTGTACTGGTCTTCCCATTCACGTCGCGCCTCGATTTCCCGCGTCCCACGCTTCGTAATCGTGTAGAAGTTCGTCCGACGGTCGTGTTGCCCTTTGTCGATGAGTCCTTTGTCAACGAGCGTATCGAGGTTCGGGTACAGTCGTCCGTGATGAATCTCGCCTTCGTAGTACTTTTCTAATTCGTCCTTGATTGCGAGGCCGTTCGGTTCATCGAGTCCGTTCACGACATGCAAGAGATCGCGTTGGAATCCGGTCAAATCGTACATTAGTAGTGTCCAGCAGTAGTTACAAAGTACAGTAATATAAATAGTGTGAAATCGCCTGCTGCGTTGTCAATACCATAACCACCGGACGAAGAGCGGTTAGAGAAAAAGAGCGTTCGTTTGTTGACTATTTCAGACTGGATTCGGTTTTCAGGAATACCTTCGAATCAAACACAGATTCACACGCAGGACACGCCGGGGTTGCGAAGTTCTTATTCCCGAAGTCATCGAACCGGTCTTCCCAATGATCAAACGTCGCGGAACACTCCGGACATGCCCATGACTCCACGCCGTACTCTGCAGCAAGATCCGGGAACTCCAACGCAAGCGACGGTGTCAACTCAACATCCGAGTACGCTTCTAAGTGGTCTTCAACCATGTTCCGCGGATATCCCGTGTACCCTGGAACAAATCCTCGCGGTCCCATATCACTCGACAAGTTCGATCGGCCTTCCCCACACCGATTCGAGTATTCACAGTACTTGCACATCCAGCCTTCAGGCGCATCCGCTGGTGGTAACTCACCGCTCGCTGCGTATGGGAGCGTCGACGAGACCCAATCGACTACGCTCTGCCAGACGGATTCATCGAATTCGACTTCATACACTTTCGGGTCCAGTAGCTCTTTCTTATCGACGTAGATGACGTACCCGTCTGTGATCCCGAGCGATTTCATGTATGCGTGCAACTGCATTTTGTGCATCCGCTTCGGTTCATCGATGTACCCGATGGACCCGGTGCTTTTCACCTCGGTTAACGCAAGTATCTCCCCGGTATCTGAATCACAAATCGCCGGGTCTGTACTACCAGCAACAGTGAGGCAAACATCTCCAGAATCTGCTTCTGGCGGTTCGTTGTTTGGCTGGTTAAACTCGACGTCACGTGGAATGGGGATCCGGCTCGACGGATCGCGCCCGTCAGTTGGATTCTCAATCTCTTGTACCGGGAACGTATCGATATCAACGCTGACGTGAACTGCGTTGTCGATATCGTATTCTGGCTCAAAGAGCTCGTGAAGCCACGGCTCAACAATATCCTCCTCGATGAAGTGACCGATAGCAAAGATTCCGTGCGGGTCCTGTTCTTCCTTCGGAGCATTCAACCACTGATACAACCACTTCCGCTTGCAGTTCCCGAGTTGGTGCGGTTCGAACCGGCCAATCGGCCAACTGTGCCCCGGGTCATTCCGTTCGTCGTGGTTCTCTTCACGATTCCGTTCCTCATTCCGACGGAACCAGTACGAGTTAAACGAATCACTGTCAATCGAAGGTAACTGTTCCTCGTTATCCGGGGGCGATTCACCGGTATCACCATTCGACGACTCACCGTTGGTAAACGCATCAAAACTGTGTTGATCAGAGGCTTCAGACGGGTCGCTCATTGTACACTTGTAGTGGACGAATCAGTAAAAGCGTATGGAGAATCACCTTACCGAAGTTCACAGAGTCGGTCCTCAAACAACGCGTGTCCGAAGGTAATCAAGATGTTTGACGTTATAGACGAGCTGGACGTCTTCCGCTCCTGGCGTCCCAACACACGTGAGAACCAAATCCTTGTCCCTGACTTCTTCATCAGAAAGGATCATCTGCATCGCCATGTCCACATCTCCGTCTACAACCTTCGCTGCACAATTCGCACATGCAGCTGTTCGACAGGAATACGGCCACTCTAAGTTGGCTGCTTCGACAGCATCCAAGATGAAATCACCTTCACCCACCGTTAGAGAGCCGTGGTTCTCTCTTGACAGGTCAGCTTCGGATGCTTTCTCAAACAAATCGTCATCGTTGATGTCCCACCCGTGGTCGTCCAGTATTTCGTAGTTCAGGTACTCAACCGTTGGCATACCTGGAGTTTGGAACGGATTGACTTGAGGGTTTGCACAGAGTGAGTGTCACGGAAACTCCCGGTTCACTCAGATGGTTCAGTCCCCGAATCACCAACGTCTCCATCGGGATTGACTCCTAATAACATCTTGAAGAGGTAATCGTCGTCTTCGAGGTATCCACACTCAACGAGGGCTTCGTGCATCGGGTACGTAATCACGGTGTGAGCGATCGAGAAAACGACAAGGTTGAGGACCATGGGAAGTAGAACGTCCATCTCGACGACCCCTGCGCGCCATCCGGTAGCGTAGAGGATTCCTTCAGTGAGAACAACGGGCCACGCTGCCAGGAAAAACAGCGCGGCTCCCCCGAATAGGAAGTGAAGAACATCACGTGCAAGGCTACCGGCTTGATGGAGTGTTTGCTTCGTCTGCTGAACGTACGATCGGATGAACGACGGGTTGGTCATGGACATTGTCTATGAGTACTGCTGAAACGTGCTTGCAGTGTGTACTGTACGTGTTCAACAGTGACGTACTTGAAGTATCGGGATCTTATTTTTTGAGTTGGTTCGGGACGAGTGGTTGGTTACTCCAGTGTTCAGCGTCATCGTCGACGTGGTTCTTCCGGACATACTTCCCGAGTCGAACCGGGAACTGCCCGTAATGGAACGGGAATTTCGACCGCACAACGAACCCTTCATGCCCGTCTCTGACAAGGTCCTGGCCGGTCTGAACGAGTTGATCGTGGAGCTGGTGCGACCGTTCAAACGTCGCTGGATCAGATGAGGGCTCCGACGAGATAACCGGGGCTGTCGGGTACCCGATTTTCTCCGCCCACTGCTCAACTTCCGGCCACCCTAACCACAAATCAAAGCGTTTGTCGAACACGCCAAAGACCTGAAAGTACGAATCGAGCCCCGGGCCAATGTCCTCGCACGGTGTGTTGCAATCGCACCCGTAATGAATCGAGTGCTTGGCAAACAGCCATTCCCCGAATATCTGGATGTGATCCGGGATAACGTGGTTGAGCCCGCGATTCCAGTACTCAGACTGTAGCCGTGAGTACGTCCGTTTCTCTCCGGGACGGCCTTTGTCCTTAGCGTTCCGAGCTCGAATCGGTTCATCATCCTTCGTATCGGCCTGCACGATTATCGTGTTCCCGCCATCCATTTTCACGAGTGTGACCAGCGGCACGCCGAGAAACGGGTCAACAGAACCGTGCTCTGTATCATCACGATCACGGCTATGGCTGAAGTGGAAGTGTCGTGACGATGGGTACTTGATGTACTCTCGTTTGTCTTTCCCGGGCGGTTCATCGAGCTCGTCACCCCACTTGTTGATGTGGAACGAGGTGAACTGCTCAGGCGTGAGTGGTTCCACTCCTATCCACCGCCAGAAGGCTTGCGGTGGGATGTGATTATCTTCCGCGTATCGATGGTGTGGGTTACAGACAGACGCTGCGTTCCGCAAGTAGTACCCGCCGTCAGACCAGAGCGACCGCTCAATAACGTGGTGGACTTCATCAGCATCGGCGTCACACCACGGAATTACGCATGTTTCATTGTCGCGCTCAAGCGCCCGGTCACTGAACACTGAACGAGACAAGAGTTCGGGAGTCATGTTACTCTATAATTCTGGAATGAACTACGTCAATGTTCGGGAATCTCCTGTTCACCAGGCTCGTCAGTTTGCTCATTGCATATATTGAACGATTCATGGAATATCGGGGGGAGGCTTTTTACTCGAAACGCGGTTTAATCATAGTAATGAGTCGCAGTAGCCACGATGATGGGAAGTGGACATCGTTGAGTATTCGCCGGTCAGCCATTCACCGTCTCGAAGAATTCTGTGAAACGCATGGAATCGTCGGGAACGGAGAAGGAATCGAGACGCTGTTAACGATCGCGGAGACAGTTGGGGTTCCACTCACTGAAGGTGACGTCACTGCATCACTGGAAGAACTTGAAGCTGACACGAACAGCGAGGTGAAAGGTTTCTTACTGAGTACCGGTGGGCCTGGTGTTGTCTTAGTTGGGACCGACGGGTCAAAAGCAACGGTCATTACCGAACTTAGTGACCCTGCCGGTGCGGCACAGCCAATGAATCAAACGCAGATGACGCATGCCAACGTGTACTGCCCGGCCTGCGGGAACATCGTCTTAGAGTACGAATTATCTAGCTTGTATCCTGGTATTGAAAGCGGTGTTTTCGAATCGCTCACCGTGACGTGCGGTACCTGTGAATCCGAACGCCCACACTACACGTTGTTCGTCAGCCGGCCAGAGAAAACATTGACACTCAGCATTCTCAAACAGGTCGTCCTAGAATACCTGGCGTACGTGCTCATTATCGAATCAACGACACCGGATGAGTTCAAGGACCGTGTTGATTCGTGCCGGGCTCTCGCAGAAGATGGTGATTGGGCGTGGCTCCCGGATCCAAGCAGATGGGTCGGGTTCTCTACATCGGATGCTGGTCCAGTCACACCTGCGATGTATTGCGGGTTCCTCAAGAGTTACCTCACCACGCTCGTCAAGGACCTGGAATCCACTCCGAAGATCATGGGATTCGAAGTGAAACCCCCGGCTGCTGACGAGGAGTACTTTGACTCGACATGGCAACTCCACTTGGAAACACGGAACGGAGACCCGGCACCAGCTGTGGAGACGTTAGAAGAATTCACTGAGACGTGGGACACCGTCTCGTTTAGCACTGAGGAAGTTGACGCGGATACGTTCGCAGACCACACCGTCGTGATATCGTTAAACGGTCTTGATGACCTTCAGTCAGATTCAGACGACGCCGAGTGACTGACGGCTCCACTTGTTATCGATCCGGGCTCCGTGTCATCGTCTTCTTCGTCGGTATCTGAGAAGTACATGTTTAGGTCACTGTCTTCGGACCCGTTCATGTACAGTACTGCAAGTGCGGTCTGGATGATCGGCGGGCAGATACCGTAGAGAACGAACACGGCTGCAATCTCCATCATACCGGTTGATGTTGAGACCACAATTGTCGTCGGGATAACAAGCAGTCCGAATGAGCTGAAGACAGTGTAGACAAGTGTGACTTGTCCTTTTGTCACCTCAACGCTCCGCCGGATACTTTCTCGAACACCAAGCCCATCGATGATACAGGCTGGCGGTGCAAGCGACAGGCGAATTGAAAAGTACATCCCGGGAACGATGAACATCATGAACCCGAAGAGGATGATGATACTGGAGGTGATGATAACACCGACGAGTTTGAGCGACCGCCACACGACGTACCGTCCAGCATTCGTGATTTTCTCCCCGGTCGTGTACTTATTATGCGCTTCAACGTAGCATAACCCGTTTGCCACCGTTAGTAACGCCAGTGAAACGAGTGCGCTGAACAGTGCTGTGTCCTCTTCTATCGGGCCGCCGAACCGGTGCTGAACATCAATGGCTGTGATGATGATGTATATGAGCACCAGGTACGGGGCAGTGTTGAATGTCTCTCCAATGTGTACCGCGACATTTGGTAACTCGTAAATCGCTTTCTTAGAGCGTGCAGTCTGGTCTTTCAGACTAACAGTTTCGCGCAGCGAGAGTAACACTTCCTTCGAGAATAACTCACGCATCACAGACCCTCAGAACCATCGGCACCCGGAAACGTAGTTAGTATTCGAATCATGGCGTTGTGTGTTGGCGTGTTCTTCCGTTACGACTTCTCAACTGACTTTTCCACAGTTTCTTCGGTGGTTTCCTCGCTCGTTGTTTCACTGCTTTCCGTCGTATCAGTCGTGACCTCACTCTCGCTTTCAGACCCCGATTCAGATTCGGTGTCTCTGCCAGCCTCTTCTTTCAACGTCTCCAGTTCAGACGACACTTCACTGTCAGTCGAGAGTTGATCGAGCTCCTGATCGATGTTGCTCTTATCGCTCAACTGATTTTCAAGGTCTCCGGACTCCTGCAGTTCGCTCATCGCAGCAGACCTGGCTTCCATCTCCTGCGTGTCTTCTTCCGCTCGTTCAATCGCCTGCCCAACGTCCTCGAATTCCTCACCTGCTCCTGTCATGGCTTCATTCACCTTCGTACTCGCCTCAGCAGCATTGTGTCGAGCTTTCATCGACTCTTTCTTCGTTCGGAACTGCTCGATCTGCCGCTTGAGTTCGTCTTTCTGATCGACGAGTTGGTCCTGCTGTTGCTGAAGATTCGCAATCTGCGAATCCAACTCTTCGATTTGCGTCATCTTCTGCTTCTTCTTCTCCAGCGCCCGTTCTGCGAGGTCATCACGCTCCTGCTCAACCGCTTCTCGCGCTTGCTCGTTGTGCTTTTCCACCTCTTCCTGCAGGTTATCTCGCTGTACTTCCAGACGTTTCTTCTGCGTGGTGAGATCAGTGATACCCTGCTTGACCTCCTGCAACTGGTCTCGGAGCTGCTCGTACGAGTAATCGAGTGTCTCGTTCGGGTCTTCCGCCCGATTGAGAACGGCGTTAATCTTCGATTTGATGATGTACGACGCTCGTGAGAGGATTCCCATAGTGAACCATAATCAACGGGGCCTTAATATGGTCAGGTTTTCTTTTCACCGTGTTCAAAAAAATAGGCCCTGCCCCCGGAACACCAGGGACAGGGCCGAACGAAAGGTTTGCAAGTAAAGAATGAACGGTTACCGGGGCCACTGAAGACCGACCGGGACAGGGTTTCCTCTCCTGGTCAGCATTCACTCCATCCGCACGACTCGCAGGTTTTGCAGCCTTCCGAGTAGTACAGTGACATTGCTCCACAGTCCGGACATTCAGGAGTACTTCCCTTCTGGATCATCTCCTGCTGGTCTTCTTCCATCTGTGATTCGGAGTCACGGTTCGGGTCCGTGTCAACCGGAGCATCGTTGGAATCAGCCGTGTCAACGCCACCGCTGGTCTTCACAACGTCTTCCTCGTTATCATCACTGTCGCGCTGAGCAGCTTCGTCGATGGTGGTCTGGTCCGGGTAGCCCTTATCGACCTCGTCGTTGAGGTATCGGCGCATCGCAGTGCCGATCGCGTCCGGGATGGAGGTGATCTGTTCACCCTTGTCCCATGCGACCTTCGGGCTTCGAATTCCAGTGAGGGACTGTTGGATTTCCTCCGGGTCAACACCGGCTCGGAGAGCGCTACTGATCACCTTGGCGAGTGCCTCGGTGAAGGAACTGGTGAAGCCACCGGAGTTCCCGATGTTGGCGAAGACCTCGAACGGCCGGCCTTCTGCGTCCTCGTTGATGTTGACGTAGAGCTTTCCGTAGCCCGTATCGATGCGTTGGGTGACGCCGTGAAGCGTGTCAGGCCGTTCACGCGGCTGGATGAAGTCATCATCGCTGATGGGGCCCTGTGCCCCGTTGAGGGCTTCGGCAGCCTGAATCACGCTGTCCAGTTCCTCTTCGAAGACGCCCTTGACGTCTTCGTGTTCGAGGAAGCTGTCGATACTACCGAAGGCTTCGATGATCTGGTCAACGATGACGTCTGCGGCTTCACTTTCATCGCTGAATTCACTGTTATCCGCTCGGGTTGTGATGACCTGTTTCGACCGAGTTCCGTCTCGGTAGTACGTGACGCCCTTCCCGCCGTTCCGGTAGACGTGTTCGAACGCCTCCTTCGCATCTTCGAGGGTGGCGTGGTTCGGAGCGTTCACGGTCTTCGAGATTGCACTGTCCACTCCATCTTGGAGTGCACACTGCACGTCAGCGTGCTGCTTGGCGGAGAGCTCGCTTGTGGTGACGATGAGTTCCTTCATCTCGTCAGGGACTCTTTCGAGACCATCGATGCCTCGGAACTCGTTGTTCGCCATCTGCTCGTTCGCTTCTTCCTTGACGACCTCCGGGTCGATGTCGTTGGCTTCGAGCATCCGGTAGAAGTAGTCGTCAATCTCGACGAGCATCTCGTCGCCCTGGACGTCACCGGAGACGTTCTTGTAGTAGACGACGTTGTAAATCGGTTCACACCCACCGGAGGTGTTTCCGATCATGCTGGTCGTTCCAGTCGGGGCGATCGTCGTCGTGTTGTGGTTGCGGATCGGGTATCCGTCTTCCCAATCTTCGGGGTCCTGACCGGTCTGCTTCTCGAACCACTCGGGGTAACTGGTCGGGTCAGCGTACTTGCTGTCCGGCCAGTTGGTGAAGACGCTACGGTTTTCTGCGAGTTCGCGGCTGGATTCCTTGGACTCGTGGTTGATGTGCGTCATCACCTGCCGCGCGATTTCGTCGGCTTCTTCGCTTCCGTACTTGACGCCGACCTGGATGTACATCTGCGCCAGGCCCATGATTCCGAGGCCAATCTTACGGTTGTTGGACACGGTTTCCTCGATCTTGTCGATCGGGAAGTCGGACATGGTAACGACGTTCTCCAGGAAGTGCGTGCCGGTGTCGATGCGGCTGTTGAGGTCTTCCCACGCGACGGCGTCCTCTAGGAACGCTTCGACTGCGTTTTCGAGGGAGTCGTAGTCGTCACGGTTTTCGGGAGCCCACGTTCTCCAGTCGGGAGCATCACCCGACACCAGTGTCGAGAGATTGATGTGTCCGAGGTTACACGCCTCGCCCTCCATCAAGGGTTGCTCACCACAGGGGTTTGTTGCGTGCATCTCGTACTCGTAATTATCATTCTCAGGGTCCACAGTGGCGTTTGAGTCCACCGGGAACGAGTGTTTGTTATTCACCGTATCGATGAAGATCATCCCCGGCTCACCGTTCTCGTACGCGCCTTCAATCATGTGTTCCCACAGGATATCAGCCGGCACCGAAAGCGGTTCACCCGGCTCGACGTACTCGTCAAGGTCGTACCAGGAGTACATCTCCTCCGTGTGTTCCGTAGCGATGTGCGGCTCATCCGTCCGCGGATTCGTGAAGACGAACTCCTCATCGTTGAAGAGCGCCTCCATGAAGTTGTCCGTCACACCGACAGAGATGTTGAAGTTCGAAAGGTGCCCTTCAGCTGCGTTCCGAAGGTGCTTCTCAACCTTTCCGTCCTCGTCGATGAGCTCACGCGCTTCGTCCAGTGCATCACGGAACGAGTTGTGCTCGTAGTCGTCAGGGTCGTTCAGCTTCAACGTCTCCTTCAGCGAGACGTCCTTGTTCTTCGCGTGGATGAAGTGAACCACGTCCGGGTGTGAGACCCGCATGATCCCCATCTGAGCGCCACGTCGTTTTCCGCCTTGGGCGATCGTGGCACACATCTGGTCGTAGGTGCGCATGAAGGAAATCGGGCCGGAGGCAACGCCGCCACTGGACCCGACCTGGTCACCGTACGGTCGAAGGTGGTGGAAGGCATACCCCATGCCGCCTCCCGACTTGAAAATCTTCGCCGCCTCAGTGACCTTGTCGTGAATGTCTGTGATATCGTCACGGGGACTGTTCACGAAGCAGGCCGAGAGTTGCTGGAGTTCGTCACCAGCGTTCATCAGCGTGGGCGAATTCGGCATGAAGGCCAGTCGTTCCATCCCGTTCTGGAAGTCCTCCTTCGTCTCCTCGACTTCTGCACGGATATCTTCGGAGACTTCAGGAACGACAGTATCGTAGGAGAAGGCAGTCACGTTGTCTTCCGTGAGCTCGATTGTTACGTCGTCATCGAGCGTTGCATCACGGTAAATCTCGTGGTCAACGTCCTCGCGCTCAACCTGTGGGAAGGTCTCCGCAGCGAGGTCCTCACGATTACTGTGGTTCTCCTTGATCTGGTCCGGCGTGACCTCGATGGTCTCACCGAGGCGTTCCGCCGTAAAGACGACGTCAGCCAGAGCGACGTTCTTGGCGACACGCTCGAAGAGCTCTTCGGGCGTCTCAACCAGTTCACCGTTCGCGTCCTTTCGAAGGTAGCGAGCGGGAAGGATGTCGTTGTAGGCGTTTGCGGTCAGTGTTTCTTGCAGTGTATCTGCGTCTTCGCGCTTCCGAGGAAGCCGAAGCACGTTCTTGTTTTGGTCGGTCATATTCGAGTTGTGGTACCCCGGTAAGGGGAGTTTGCAGGTACATACCTCCCAACGGGCCCCGTTGCAGCGGTATTTTGAGATGGGCAGTATAGCCTGCGGTTGGTTGATTCTTGCCGGTGAATTACTGCTTTTACAGTTGGGGCTTCACCGCCAATATATGCTGTATTACTACGAAGCAGAGGGACCGGTATAATGATTCGGATACACTGGTCGCCCCTTGCTACTGTGGGGGGTGATACCCATGGTTCCGCGCTGTGATTGCACACTCTCATGACGAGTTCACAGTCAATGGCTCGGGTTTATCTATTCCCGTAGTTTACTACGCTGTATGCGTCGGACGCAACGAGTAACATCGTACGTGACGTTGTTCCTGTTGCTAATCGGCGGTGTTGGACTGATGGTGCTATTCCTCGTCCAAGATGGATTCATCGAGTTTGCAGAAGGCTTCGTGAACGCTACTATCGCACCGAATCTCCCGGTAATCGGTGGTGTAAGTGCTGTCCTTTTCCTGATTACGTTTTACTTGATCCTTCGAACGCAATTCCGCGTATGATCTGTTGTGATCTCCATGGATTAACTGCCCGAGCTTCCCCATTGTTCACGGAGGGGACAGTAGAACTCTTCATAGAACTTCAGTGAAAGACCGACAGCGGCAACCCCGGCGATGCCAACGTAGACGTTCTGATTGAATTCCACCATCGCGTTACTGTAGTTCAATAACGCCATCAGGTACTGTGACGCCATGAGAACCGTGAATGACGCGTACTTCACGCGAGAGATAAAGTCTTCTGAGTAAACAATCAGTGCGAAGAACCCAACCGATGCAATCCCGGTCAGGTACATCACAATAACTCCGGTTGGCACTGGAAGCATAGTTTACTGCAGTCTCTGCATATAGTAAAGGTTCTGCCCTCTGTCAGACACGCGTTAAATCGTTGTCTCGAAGCGTTCCGTAAGGATTTCAACGACGTTATCGAGGACAGCATCCGGGGGCTGTGTTGCGTCGACGATAACGAACCGGTCAGGGTCCATCGACATGACGGTCGCGTAGTTCTCCCGGATTTCAGCCAGTCGGTCTTCAACCTCGTACTTTTCACCGGTCGATGTTCGCTCAACAGCAGTTTCAGCATCAATGTCGAGCAGGATAGTGCAATCAGGGAATCGAGACCATGGTTGATGGAGTTCGTGAATGAACTGTATCGGTTCGTCCAGAATCTCGGTTAACGTGTGACCCTGATACGCACAGCGGGAGTCGATATACCGGTCACAGATAACGAGTTCGTTGCGGTCGAGCGCCGGTAACACGGTGTCCTGCAAATGCGAACGGTGATCCGCCATGAACAGGAAGAGCTCGGAGAGCGGATCGCTGTTGTCGTTCGCTAGGATTTCACGAAGCATTTGACCGAATCTGTTTCCTGTCGGCTCTCGCGTGAACGTGACGTCACGTTCACCAGCAGTGATCTCGCTTTCTCTCAACGCATCCCATACTGTGGATTTCCCACTCCCATCGATTCCTTCAATCGTAACGAGCTTCCCGTTAGTCATTGGTTTGCTCCATCCAGATAGTTGAACAGGTCAGTACTTGCTTTTCGAACAGTTGGAACGGCGATTGTTCGTTCATGCGTAATTGCGGGTTCATTGTGTGGTCCTTGAATCAGATACTGCATTTTGCCGTGAGGGAGGTCATTTGCGAGACCGGGACGGTCATCGATGTAGACGTTGTAATCCAGCTGTGCTTTTGAGGTGGTTGTTGCGATGAATTCACCGTATTCAGTGATTCCATTCGCTGCAAGCCATGCTTGCATCCCGTCTTCAACGCCCGTTCGAGCCGTTACGATGTCAACCTCAATACGAGGGTGGTCATGCATCCGGGCAACAAGGTCTGCTAGCCCTGGTTCCATCACAGCGATTTCTGTGTGACAGTTCCTCCACCCGTCGTTGACGATCCTGTTGAAGTCCTCGAATTCAATTTCTTCTCGAACCCAATCCCAATCATCGATGTCGTCACGGACATACGAGGTCCCGAATTCAGAATTGTACTGCTGGATGAAGTACTCGTGACAGTGTGCGAGTGTTGATTCTAAATCCAGAGAGACAGCGACGGTATCGAGATCAGCGGGTAGTAACGACTGCAGTGATGCGGTCGACATGGTTGTGTCTGAACTCATCTATGGTGCGATTTCACTTAGGTCATGGCGTTCCATGTACCATCCGAACTGTTGAACATCCATGCTGGTCGGCTCAATGCGAGTGAACGTGATCCGCATCTTCTTATCGTACCCGGCAGCATCACGCCATTCGACGACGAGTTCACCAGACCGGTTCGTATCGACATCAACCACACCGAATGGTTCGTACTCAGTATGCCCTTCCAGTAGTTCCTTGAACACGGTACTGGATAGAACACTGTCAACGGTTAACTCGCTGGTGAACGCATCAGTCAACGCGTCCGTGACGGTGTCCGGAACATCATCACGAGAGGGGAGGGTCTCGTTAGTCAGCGCATCAACTGCAAGCGTCACAGCGACATCCGGGTCAACGTCAAGCCCTGTGTCATCGACATTCTGACTGGAATACGCTGGCTTATCCGCAATCGCAGTTCGAAGGAACACCAACGTTCGGTACACATCAGTGACCGACGCATCCGTGACGGCGTTCAAGATATCGTCAGTAACCGGGATCTGCCGGTCAGCAACGTATTCTTCGTAGAGTTCACCGAACGATTCAACCGCCCGGTACGTTGTTTCTTCATCTTCATCGCTCGGCGTCAAGTACGATGTTTCTTCCTCTGTAACGAATTCCAGCGCTGTAAGAAGTTCCTCATCTGTAACGTCATCAGATTCGAAAAGTGACGTGAGCGGCTCACCAGTCATTTTCGGATTCACGAAGTCAGCTATCTCATTGGCTGTGTAGAACCCGTCATCACGTCCTTTGTTCGTTTCAACAGGGAATTTGAAGTCATCCTGTTCCTCGCACGTGAAGACACCATCAACCGATTCTATACCGAACTGGTCCTCATTCGCATCGTGCGTGATGATATTCGCCTCATCGCCTTCCGGGAAGTCCCGGATGAACCGGTACATGAAGTGACAGTCCGTATTGGTACACTTCCGAAGTTCGATCGCCTTCGATGCTTGCCGTTCGATGCGAAGCGGGTCACCGCTTCTGCCATCATCACACGCAGGACACTCACGCGTATCCGTGTCAGGCGTCCATCGGTGAACGTGCTCAAGCGATTCCTCTTCAAGCTGGTACAGACGATCGTACGAGCAGAGTAAATCACTCCGCGAAATCTCGTGTGTTTCTTTCTCGGTGAGCGTTGATCGCCATGCGACGCCATCGCTGGACCCATTCGGGATTTTCCCGGCGACGAGCTCTCCCTGATGCCCGTCTTCACTCACAACAGCAAGTGGACTCGGATTGATCAATGTCATCGGTCGGTCAACGACGACGTACTCGGTACCATCAACCCAAATCACGTCCCCGACAGATTTCTCGTAGAACTCGTCGTGCTCGATAGTGTCGGCTGTAACGCGATGCTCAGGCGGTTCAGGCGCAGTGTGCCCCTCGTACGATACATCCATCAGGGAAACCTGTGCGTCCTGCTCACGCTCCGCCTCGCCGGCCTCACCGTCAGTCGTGGATGGAGTATCGTCTGTATTCGTTGCAGTCTGTTCTGACGGGCTATCTGGCCCGGTTGAATCAGACAATTGTGCTTGCGTCGAATCGTTCGAAGATTGGGAAGTCATGGTTCTCTTGGGAGTGGTATGCGGATGCCTGCACCGCGGCAGGTTCACGTCTATCTCCTGCCTGCGACACCCGGTAGCGTATTTGAAAAATGACGGCAGCGGGTCGATGCGTTGCTATTCTATCTGTGTTCGAATCACCATCGATGGGATGTGGTCTTCATTTTGAATCCGATCAGCATGATGTTGTGCGGATTCCGCATCGTAGAACACGCGGTCAACAGTAGCGTCTTCTTGTGGCCGCCCAAGATCCATCACAGCCCACACGGTTTCCCCACGGTCGTCACCGGTGTTTTCCTCGAACGGTAACGGCGGCACACCGTCAATCCGGTACGGATGGTCGGTACTGGCACTCTCGTCAGTCGGCGTAGATTCGTCGGTCATAACGTAGTGAGCACCGCACCGTACCGTGGTGCTGACTGCTCACCGCTTCACGTCACAGTGAGCGTGCCCACTGGTGTCTATAGAGACATAGACGTCACTGACCAGTCTCTGGTGAGGCTCGACTCACCAGAGCCTGGTCACACAAGACCAACACGCGGCACGCGAACCCGCAGAGAAAGGAATCAGAACGTTCCGAGTGTCCGCTGCGGAGAATCATTCTTAGAAGCACTGTCTCCATCAGCAGGAATCAGCGTTTTCTCGACACTCGCTTCGGTTTTCCTATCCATGCTCCCGATCACGCTTTTCGCTTCCCCGACCGGATCGAAAATTACACGATTCTCCTGTTGGTACTCTAATCGAGCTGGCATCGTCGTACCGTGGAACGTGATCTGAATCACTTTCCCTTCCGGCTTCAACAACCAGTGGAAGTTCTCCTTCGCTAACCGAGCATGCCCGAGTTGTGTTTTCGAATCAGAATCCGGCGTCTCAAACGGTAACGTAGACAAGTCAATCCGTGTCCCGCCACCGTTGTTCTTCCGGACGTGATTCCCATTGTACCGTAGATTCGACTGGTACAACGACCACGGCGGGTCAAACACAATCACGTCAAATGATTCCTTCTCCAGGTGTGCAGCGAGTTCAGCGACATCAACGTGCAGGTCTGCTTCTCGCTCCGTATTCACGTCATTCCGAACGATTTCTCCGCCCTTCGGTGGAGTCAAACGAGTCTGACCAGCACATGCATTCAACACACGGTCGCCCGGTTCGAAGTGTGACTCAGCCCATCCCTTAATCGTCTCATCCTCGAACGTCCACTTACTGAACGGTTGCACGCTGTGATACGCTGTCACCGGCTTATTCACCTTGCTTCGAGGAATGTAAAGCGATGTTTCAGCATCCATTCCAGCAACCGTTGAAGTGAGTTGCTCCGTTCCTACCGTTGTTGGACCGGTTGGCGGGTCTATCTCGTGCAGAACGCTTTCAGCATCATTACCCGTTGCACTAATCGATATCGTTGTATCTCCAACCGAGATGAACGACGTGTCCCCAACAGTTCGAAGCGTGCCTTTCGGTAAGTGAACGAGTTCCCCGAGTTCAATCGCGCCGGCAAGATCGCAAATCGTGCTCGTATGATCCGCGTCAGTAACCGGTTCGGTCTGTGTTCCATCAGCCGTTGTGACACCACACGGCTCTAACGTGAACGCATCGCCGTTATGTTCGATATCAGTAAGTCGATAGACGTGCGGCGGGTCATCAGTATATTTGTTCGGAGCGAAGAACCGTTCGTCCTCCATGACGTACTCACTGTACCAGACACGGTCTTCCTGAATCCGTGACGGCCAGTACGCCGAGAGCTCATCAGGAATAGGTTCAACTTCGTCCCGAAGACCGTTTTCCGCTTCAACAAGCGCGTTCATGGTTAGAAATCGATCCTCACGGCAGTCTCATCCGAGATGGTGTTAAACAGTCGAAGAGTCTCAATCGAGATGTCCGCGTGGTAAATCGGGTAATCCCGGTTCTCAGGGTGAGTCCGACGCCATTCCTCCTCAATGACGTCGAACGCTTCACGAGCGTCATCAGGCAGGTCCTGTACACTCGATGGCTGAGAAACTTCAAGCTCTGCAAGGTAGAACCGCTCAGTGAAATCCTCAACCGACATGAGTTCATCATCCTGCAGTTCCTTCCGCCAATTCTTGATGTAGTTCTCAGTCTTCGTTTTCCCGTTCTGATACCGAACCATCCCGCGTTCAATATCCCGAGCAGCACGGGCAAGATCTGCAATCACGTCGGCTTTCGTCCCGACAGCATAGTACCGCCAGTTCTTCGCAATGTTCTCATCGGCGTCAAGGACGTTGTCACTCCCGACCTGGTGAACCAGGAGATAGTAGTCTTCGGTATGAAAGTCCTCTTCAGCGGACTTGAACGGTACGGCTAAACGGTCGAATTCAATGTGTGTTCCCATAGGTAAGCCTCGTTAGTGTGTAGTAGTGGACGGAGTTCAATGAGTGTTGAGAGGTCAGTGTTACTTCGATGCAGTCGCAACATCGGAATCCGACTCGTTAGTTGCGTCTCTTCCCGTCGCGTCATCGTTGCGTTCTTGCCCACCGTCAGTCTCCAAGGGCTGTTGAGAAGAGTTCCAAGAATCGTTCAGAGTCATTTGTGCGTCCTCAGTCAACTCAACACGGTTTGGTTTCCGATCCGCCATTGAGGTGAGCTGGTAGTTCGCCATGTACACCATGAACTCCGTGGCAAGCGCGTTCAGAGAGAAGACGTCATCGCCGTTCGGCATTTCGAAGCCTTCCTTCTTCCCGATTTGCTCCCACGTCGCCCCGGCAATCTTTCCGAATCCAGGAAGACGCTCGAACGTGCTGGTGTCCATCGAATCCAGCAAGTTGTGGTTCTCCCACAACGCGTCAATCACGGCTTCAGAACACCCCATCCCGAGTCCGTGAAGATGCTTGAACGGCCCAATTGCTTCACGAGCCTTCTTCGCCGCCTCAATCTGTTCCTTCGGTGTGGATTCCTTCATCCCACCAAGAGCGAAGTGCGAGACCTGGCTGTAGAATGCCTCGTATCGCTTGTAGTGCTCATCGTGCGGTGGCTGTAACGGGAACAGGACAGTTGCTTCACACTCAGAGGCGTGATACATATCGACGAACTCCAGCACGGACTCGTGCGTTGCATCAATATCGCCCCAATAGTCCTTCGGCACGACGTACTGTGCATCGAACTCGATTGCTTTCTGCAAAACTTCCTTGTTCGACATCGTCGGGTCGTTGATGCTGGAGTCAATCATCAACTGATCCGCTGCGTTCCGCATCCGGTCACCAACACGGTCCACCGGCACGAGACGGTACGGGTAATCGAACCGGTCGTTCTCGCTCCCACCAATCCAAATCTGGCACCGATTATTCCGAGCGAGGATTTTCCGCATCGCCTGCTTCTTCCGCGAATCAGGCGTGTTCTCCATAACCTCCTCGAACGACGGGGCCGTCATCGCTGGTCACCTCCGAGATCAACAAGCGATGGTTCGAGCGCCCACACATCCTGTCCCGGGACGAGAGCACTCGTATCCGCGCCGCGTTCAGTCAGAATCCCGGAGTGGAAGAGGAGATTCTTGAACTGGTAGACTGCCTGTCCAGCGTACACGTCAGGCGTTTCGAACGACGCCGGCGGGGATGGTTGAACATCGTCTGCTGTGACAGACGACGCATCACGAAGCAAGGTTTCCTGAGCGCAATGCCCCGTTCGAACAGCAACCGTAACGAGTTCCGGAAGCGTCACTGGTCCGGTGCTTTCCAGAAGCGTCACGACATCACCGACAACACTGGACTGCTGCAGGACATGCCGGGTAATCGGATTCCAGTATCGCGGTGCTGCATCGATGAACCGTTCAGACGACCCTTTCAGGCTCTCAAACGTCTCCAGTTCATCCGCGAGAGTGGTTTCTGTTGAAACCGTCTCAACGATCGTCTCGCCAAGCGACGTTAACTCGTTATCCGTGGTGATGAGTCCAAGCGCTTCCGCACCAGCACGCGCTCGATCTTCCATCTGCACGAGATGCGTTCGAATAAGTTGGTCAGTATCACCAGGGGCGGCAACAGCGAGTGGAACACCGAAGTAGTTCTTCGGGTGATTCAACGAGAACTGTGAAACAGTATCGTTCTGACTCGCGGTTTCCGAACCGGTCTCTGTTGAGGAGTGTGGGACAGTGTTGTTCGTCATGGATTGGAAAATCCACTCGGGTGAGTGGGTCCGACACTGACGCTCGCGTGGGCTGAACTGCCGTGGCTTGCGCCGTGTCGGGTGTATGTCTACATCTTCCGACCACCGGCCGATGCGGTCCTTTACGAGGTATTGCTCCGCAGATGGAGAGCTGTCGCTGTTTGGCGGTGCCTGTTACGACGGTGAGACGACGGGAGCAAGCATGTTCGTCACAGTTGCGTCCGTATCACTTTCAACGGCAGAAGTGACCGGGTGCGTGATCTGTATCGGGAACCCGCAGGACATCTCGAACGTGAACTTCCCTTCAGTGAGTGTGTCTTTCAGTAAATGCTTGAACATCCCGTTCAACTTATCGAGACGGTAGAACCCCCACGATGCCTGGACAGCGCCATCATGGCCATCAGGCATGCACTTTTCGACCTTTGGCTCTGGTCGAGAGCGTGTGCCGCCGATCGTGATATCACTCAGGTCATCAGTTTCATCGCTCAGACCAGACGTGTTCGTCGACAAGTGAAGCGAATCACCGACAGGTTCCCATTCATCAGCATCTATCTCAGTGAACGTGAGAAGATATTCTGGTTCACGACTCCGATTCCCTGTAGTCAGTGAAACCAGGATCAGTGCATCGTCACTGGTTGTCCCGGCTTGTGCCAGCCAGTTTTTCATCTCATACGCAGAATCGATGTTGGTGAACGAATGGTAGTTGAGAGAGGCAACATCGAGCTCTTCCCGCGCCGGGTTCCGAAGAACCAAGGTTTCTGTCCCTCCGATAGTTAGCGCATCAATCACACCAGGTGCACGATCTTCACCATCAGGAACTGGTTCGAACAATCGGTGATCCTGCAGTATCTCCCACGTCTCCGTAGAGTTCTCACACGGTGTTATCTCTACAGTCACCGTATCAGATGCATCCGTGCCAGTCATAGCCTTGTACAGACCGGTGTAAGGGTCAACAGCACAGACGTATCCAATTTCGTCTGTCAATTCAAAGGTGTCCCAATCACTGACCGGGATAGTCACCGCTTGTGATAACGTATTCTCTCCGTCTTCTTCGACATACGGTTTCAACGTCACGCCTTCCTCTGTCACCTTGAATAGGATGTAGTCGAACGCGCCGGTCATGTGCCGAGCGACGTCGTCAAGGATATCAGCGGGCAACTCACCGGCGAACATGGGGCCTCCGGTACTGGTTGCTGTAGTTGGCTGGTTCGACTCGGGACTCTCTGGTTGGTCTGCGAAGTTCAGTAACTTAGATTGCATGGGATTCTCACTAAACGCGTGTTTTCACACCGAATTCCCGGGACAACACGGATTGCGGTGATTTGCAAGTTGGTTCATTCGGTATCATCGGGAGATACGCAGGTGAAGTAGTCTTGTTCTCGTGCTTTCTTCTTCGCCTCTTCGGGATCGATAGGTATCTCAGCACCGTTTCGCTCTACACGGTCAGCGAAAATCTCAACGGTTTCACCGCCTTTGACTTCCCATACTTCCTCCGGGTCATCCGTCCGCACGACGGATAGTTCGTATTCCTCTAAGAGGTCGTCTGGCGGGAGTTCGCTTACGTACGCGCAACGGTTGTCGTCGTCAGGAAACTCAACTGCAGGGTCGGCTTCTCGTAGCTTCTTCTTCGCGCCTAACGGGTACGGTCGATACGGTGACCGGATCTCGATTCGGTCGTCGTCAGCTGGTAGTGACTCCTCATCAGAGTCACGCGTTGTGTTCTGTGACATGATGTGTTCTTGTATTAGTTACCGTGTTTCAGGGGTGTCAATGTCCGGATTCCGGAATAAGTGATAGCACGTTTTGAACCCATCCGTGCGAATCGGGCAAACAGCATCGCGGGACACGTTCTTCAGGACTTCCCACACCGGCCCGGAAACCCTGTAGTCGGTGGGATCCCACAGGACACTTCCGGTGGTGCTCATCGTTGCTTTGCAAGGGTGTCTGAGATGTGCAGTATCAATCTCTTCAGTCTCGTACTGCGGTTCGCTGTCCGGGTCATTGTACCCCTTTGCCCGAACCCGTATCTCTAGAAGTTCACCTTCGTACTCGACGTACAGGCTGAGTTTCGGTTGGAAGACACGCCGGGCAACATCACTGGCCGGGGAACAGCCTTCCTCACCGGTGAAGACACGGACACGTTCTTCATCCGGATCAAAGAACGCGATGACAGCATGCTCGGTGAACGGGTACGTTATCGCATCCCTGTCAATGCCGTGAAGCGTGATATCTGTATTACGAGTATGCGTATAGGCGTACCTGATGTGATGGAACAGATTATCAGCTGAATCGTCCGTGTACGGCCAGAAATCTGCTTTATGGAACCAAGGTTTCTCATCGTTATCGTAGACACGGAACCGGAACGCAGAATCGAACCGGCCTTCGAACGATCCGGTGACTTCAGTGTACTCATCCGTGGTCGTCAGGATCTCGGCGCTAACACCACCAGGGTATTGCAACTCACCGTTTTCGAACGTCACAGTGACGTTATTCACATCTACCTGTGCGCCGATCGGGGTGAGTTCCGTGTCGTTGATTGTAAGCGTCGGTTCATCATTCGAGCCCGAAACGCCGGACTCAGTAACAGTGGTTGGGGATTGGCTTGTCATGAATTTCGAGTTACGGATTATTTGACGGTTGGAACGAGGTTTGCGGTGCCGAGACTATCATAGAGAAGCGTCGACAGTGCGGACTGCCACTCAGGAGGACTGGAATGCAGAATATCATTCAACTCCTTATTCCGGACTTTGTCGATAACGAACTCGCGGTCGTTTACGTGACAGTTCAACGCCCACCATCGAAGGTCCATGAACGTCTCACCGACTGGTGGCTTTGCGAAGTTCGTCCGAAACTCGTCGTCATCGAGGACTGTGATTTCAACGAGTGCCTCAGACATCGTGTTCTTCAGTCGCCACGCCCGGTGGCGGAGTTCACCATCAATGACGTGCTTGTACATCACCTCTGTCTCTAACTCCGAGAGCAAGGTCTTCGCTACGAGCGGATCGACCTGGTGTTGAAGGATGTTTGGTCGGTCCATGTTCTCGAACGTCTCTGCGATGGACGAGAGAGATTCTTGCGTCGCCTCGTCAAACTGTGAGGGTCCGAGATCAGACTCTTCGGAACTCGTTTCGTGAAGTGATGAATCAGGGGACATGGTGTTACGGGATTGACTGCTTGGTTTGCGGGGATACGGTTGCTGCCGGCGTATCACGCGCGTCACCGCAGTATCTCCGCGCGATAGGCTACCGGGATTTATGATGTGATGCGGTCTAGAGCGCTGCTGTGGGAACGCTTTGCCGAACAACGAAACAGTCGTGCTGACAGTCGGTTTCCCATGCTCTCAATACTCGGTAATCGGCCCTCTCCTCAGCGTTTCTTTCCCCCTTGCCAAGCCAACCGTCGCTGGCACGGGGAGCGGGTCTTCTCTACATCAGAAATCCGCTAACGCTGATTGTCCACGGTCACCCGACCCTTTGCTTTCAGCATCTCCGTCACGGATATCCTCAAGCACCGGGTCAGGCCGTTGCCAGAACGCCTTCGGCACGCCGCTGGTCAGTTCGTCCGGAAGCTCATCGTAGACCGCCTCGACGAATATCTGATGTTGCTCCCACGCCACGGCGTGCCGGATCTTCGTCAACGTATCCATCACAGCATCCTCATCGAAGTCAGCACCTGATGTTCCCGAGTGCTTCAGTAACTCGTCTAACTCTTCGGTCGAGCTCGTGGTGAGCTGCTCCCACGATAACGGTAGCTCTGGTGTTTCGATGTCGTGTTGTTCAGTGAATTTCTCGAAGGCAAACACTGCGCTGGTCGCTAATCGGAAGTCACGAACAAAAATCGAATTCCGCAGCGACGATTCCTGCAGATGATACGCTGTATCGCCCCATGTCGCCACGCGACGCGGTTCATCATTGGACAGGTCCGGGATACTCTCCTGTCGTTCCTTCATGACCAAGTCCGGGAGAGGTTCTTCAACGATTTCAAGCGAGGCACCGGGCGCATGTGTGAAGATCGGGTCGGTCTGCGCCCGAATCACGCGAATTGTCGTGAGAGCCTCCGTGTCAACGTTCATCAGGTGAAAGTGTTACCGCCGGGCCCGAGAATGATTCCGAGTCCAGTCGTCGCCATCGCGGTCGTCTTCAAACTTATCTGCAAGGTTCCGCAGGGCTTCTTCCGGGGTTTCTCCTTTGCCCTGCAGTTCATCGTTGTCTTTCTGCCGAGCGAAGAAGCTCCCGGCATCGTCGTATACTGCGATTTCCGTGAACATGGTGAAGAACGGTTCACAGCCCACATTGGCCCGTTCCCGGAACGGGTATTTGTAATATGGGCTGTCAGCGCGGAAACGGTGTCACGTATCCCCTGCTAAGCGTCTCAACTGTTCCGTAACGGCTGTGCTATCTGTTCGAATCCGTATGAACAGCGTACCCCTGAAACGCAGGTCCGTTTGTCTGATTGGCTGTGATGCCGTCAGGGATCGTTACCGTGACGTACGGCACTCGGTTCTCTAACTCAATCATGATGACTTCGAGCAGTTCACCGGCAACCGGGAGTTGGATCGACATGGACGCCGGGGTTTCCGCATCAGGTACGTTCACGACCGGTTGTGCTGTTCCCTTCGGGTCGTAGTCCGTGAGCGGAATGACAACGCGTTCGTCGGAAGCGTTCGCTCCCGGGTCAGGGTACACGCGAATTTCCGGATAAAGGTCGTCCGTGTTCTGCAGGTCAACGATGACGTTCGCGTAGTTCCCCCCGCAGAGCGTGATGGAGTATGTCCTTTCAGCGGGTGTGTCGATCTCAGCGGTTGCAGGTAGCGGTTCGATTGTCGTATCCGATGTCTCGGACGTGTTGTCTGTTGGCGTCATAGGCTGCAAGGCACATGTTACCGCCGCGACGCTTACAGGTGTCTGTAAAGCCAGTGGTGTCAAGTGTCCGATCGAATTTTCGATCGGACCGTTCACGATCGTGGCGAGCGGCTATCAGTCACACTGTTGGTCTGGCGCAGCCCAAGGAGCAACGCTACCGCAGGGAGGGGAGCGGGGCAGGAGCGAGTGAGTGAAACGAATGCAGCGGAGGTCCGCGAGGCTACGGAGGGAGGGATTGTTGCAGAAAGAGCTGTTGTCACCCCTATTCCGGCAAGGGGACGTCTTCATCGTCACGAACGACATCACCCGGGACGACTGTCCATGCTCGTTCAGTTTCTGGTGAGTTATTCCACCGGGCTTTTCGACGGTGTGCCCGATTTTCACTCTTGTATGGGCCTGTTGTTACCTCACCGTTCGTGACGTAGAATCTGTCGGGATCGACGTGTTGGTTAACACTGGCAGGTTTCTCTGTCATTGTTGGTTAACTCCACCAGATGGCGATACCGTAGTCACCAGTATCACCGTAATTGATGTTCACAGTCGTCGGGAGCACGTCAGCATCAGAGTTCACGCGGGAACGAAGGGTATTTTCTGCTGTTTTCTTCCGATCATCGATTGTGTTTTCAGGCGTTTCTGCTAGCCAAATGTATCCCCACAGTTCGTCGTCGTAGTACTCGACTTCGAGGTCTGTCGGTTCAAGACCGGTTTGGCGGAGGTCGTCAACGGTTGCTTCAAGGAGTTCTGCCAGTTCGTCTTCGGGTTGGATTTCAGGTGTCATGAATAGTGTTCTTTCTGTGTCATTTGACGGCGTTTTCACCACGGTTCTCTCGGACGAGCCGCAGATGGTCTGAGAGTTCGTTCTTTGAGTCGAATGAGAGGTAACATGAGCACTCGTACGTCACGGTCGGGTTATACCCGTTCAGCACTTCGTCGTTTGTGAAATTCAACGCAGTCATGTGGTCTTCTTCTTCGAATTCGTCTTCGTCAATGAGACGATAGTGTTCCTTGTAGAGCACACTCGGTTCTTCTCGCCACCCGTGATGGTATGAGGAGTGCTCAGGCATCGGGAACATATCACCGCCGAACTCGATGATTTCTTCTCCAGTGACGACAACCCATCCGTCATAGGGACAATTGTCATTCGTACAGTCGATACTGTACGTTGTTTCACCGTCGGTGTCATTGGAGGCCCATTCTGGATCAGGCGTTGCGGTGGTTTCACTGGTACAATGCTCGCATTTGAGCGTCGTGACTGCAGTCGGTGTTTCTGGCATGAAGATTACTGAAGAGTGTTATCGTCGAGAGTCTGCTTGAGCTCGGACGGGAGGTCGTTTTCCCACAAGAGCTGCTGTTCGTTATTGACGAGGGCCTGATCGACTGTCTGGAGAACAGTAGCGATCGTGTCGCCGCTGATGCCTTCAGTGTACATGCTAAGGGCAATCGATTCCCGGATATGCGGATAATTGACGGGTGCTTCGCCATCCCATGATGGGATGGTGACGTCGTCTTGGTTTGGGTTGCTACTCGTCAGGGTGTTATCGGTGACTTGTGGTGTCATTGGGTTATGTTCGAACGGTGGTGATTGCAAATCCCGGTGGGATGGGTGTGGTTTCGGTGACGTGGTCGTCGTGCCCGGGTTTCTGGTACGTCACTTCGTATGCTCCGTGAGCGTCTCGTTCGGCGTGCTTCACATCATTAATCTCGATACTGTAGGTGAATCCGTTCGATTGATCGATGAGTTTGATTGTGATTTCATTCGGATCTGTGAAGTGGTCTTCAGCGCACTCAATGAGTTCGTCAGGTGGGATTGAGGTCGTCCCTTTGAGTACGATGTTGGTTCGTGGTTCGTAGAAGTGCGATCCGTGCGGCATCCGTGTTGGTCACTCTGCAATCTCGTGAATATCGATGATTTCCTTGACGTTGGACTGTTTGACGGTGACTCCGCTGGTCTGTCCTTGCACGATGTACGTTGGAACGTGTTTCCCTTGGAAGTAGTCGCCTTCGGTGTAACTGCTTCCGCTGAGCGTGGTTGCGGTCGTATCGCCGCCGATCGTTTCGATTGGTGATTCATCTTCGAGTTTGAAGACGTAGTTCGCGTTTATCATAGATTCGGGTGTGCCCCGCTGTGTACTGTGTGCGCGAGGCAAGTACCTCTCTCCTCGCGCAGTGTCCTGCTATGAAAGCACCCTGGTGTCAGGGTGATGCCTGGTTACCGGAATCTTTGATTCGGTCACCTGGCAACCCCTACTAGAGATGTGGTGTCAACGAGTATCGATGCCCGGATGCGAACCTTGGTGAGCTCCCTGGCATCGATACGGCAGGACTACTGCGAATCAAAGCGTCAAGAACTGTACGGCGGTATGGTTTCCTGGCGTCTTATGCAGCGGTGTATTCTGACAGGATTTCCGTTTCGTTGTTTTCACTGGTCCATTTCACCTTGACTGTATCCCCTTCCGTGACGTTCTGTACCGTAGTCCAATCGCCTGCCTCGATGGTTCCTGACCCGTCCCATGCGGTTTCTTCACCGTTCACTTGAATGGTGAGTGCACTACCCTGAATTTGGTCACCGCCGGTGTAGATGATTTTTACTTCGTTTGATTCGGTGTTCTGATCGTAGTCGAACCCCACAGTTGGTGCTGTTGGAGCAGGTTCACCCATCCCTAAGACGAAGGTTCCGACGACAGCAGCCAGGATCACGAGTAGTGGAATGACGATGAGAAACCCGAGTGCGATGACGATCAATACGAGTAGCCATGTGGGTAACTGTTTGATGCGGTCGAGTATTTCACTCATAGCCGGTTGTAATGAAGGGATATGAATA